>Ga0268281_1000029_pt1 | contig 112985 bp, 114 predicted proteins | sample saktaG_10_FD_190134 | JGI IMG/M metagenome (GOLD analysis project Ga0268281, IMG submission 190134) | Saline water microbial communities from Sakinaw Lake, British Columbia, Canada - sak_2011_5_24_50m | ecosystem: Environmental > Aquatic > Non-marine Saline and Alkaline > Saline ...
GTCGGACCAACTGGAGTAGGAAAAACAGAATTAGTAAAAGCGTTAGCTGATTTTATTTTTAATGACGAACACGCCATGGTTAGAGTTGATATGTCGGAATATATGGAGAAACATTCAACTGCCCGCTTAATTGGTTCGCCTCCAGGATATGTGGGATATGAAGAAGGAGGACAGCTCACAGAAAAAATTCGCCGCCGGCCTTATTCTGTTGTTTTATTTGATGAAATAGAGAAAGCTCATCCTGAAATTTTTAACCTTTTCCTCCAAATTTTTGATGAAGGACGATTAACGGATTCAAAGGGCCGCACCATAGATTTCAAAAACACAATTATTATTATGACTTCAAATATTGGAAACGATGTAATCAGAGATTATGCTCCAATTGGGTTTACGGGCGAGAAACAAAAAGAAAAGAAAGTTGAAGATTATAATATTATGAAAGAAAAAGTAATGGAAGTTATTAGAAAAGAATTTAGGCCTGAATTCTTAAATAGAATTGACGAAATTGTTGTTTTTGAATATTTAAGAAAGAAAGAATTAGAAAAAATTGTTGAACTTGAAATTAAAAAAACTGCTAAACAATTAGCTAATAAAGGGATTAAAATTGAAATTAGCAAAAAAGCCAAGCAATTCTTGGCAGAAAAAGGATTTAATCCTGATTATGGCGCTAGACCGCTAAAACGCGCTATTCAAAGTTATATCTTAGATAAAATTGCTGAAAAGCTTATTTCTGAACAAATTAAAAAAGGAGATAAGATTAAAGTAGATGTTAAAAGGGGGAATATTGAGATAGAAAAATCCTAAATATATTTAACAAAACAATAATTAAATTATATTTATTATGTTAAAAATATTAGTTTTGGGCGCAAAAGGCATGTTGGGGAAAGCTGTTGTTCAAGAGCTTAACAACAGCAAGAGATATCAAGTTATCGCTTGGGATAAAGAAGATTTAGATATTACTGATAGCCGTAAAGTTGTAAAGGCAATAAAAGATATAAAGCCAAATATAATTATTAATACTGCGGCCTATACTGATGTTGATGGGGCAGAGAGCCACAAAGATTTAACAATAAAGATTAATGGTGAAGCTGTGGGAATATTGGCAAGCGCGTCTAATAAAATTAGCGCTTTTTTTATTCACATAAGCACTGATTATGTTTTTGGTCAAGAGAAGAAAAAGGGGTACAGCGAGAATAATGTTCCTCAGAATCCATTAAATGTTTATGGAAAATCAAAATTATTGGGAGAAAAATTGTTATTAAAAGAGGGTAAAAATGGGCTTAGGTATTATCTAATAAGAACTTCTTGGCTTTTTGGAAAAAATGGCAAAAATTTTATTGATACTATACTAAATCTTGCAGAGAAAAACGATATATTGCGGGTAGTCAACGATCAGCATGGTAAGCCAACTTATGCAAAAGATTTGGCTAAAACGATAAAATATATACTAAAATCTAAAATGGATTCAGGCGTTTATCATTTTACAAATGAACCATGTCAAACATGGTACGATTTTGCCAAACTGATTTTTAAAATTAAAAAAGAAATTAATCCAAAGTTTCCGCCCAAGGCGGATCAACCCAGAGCTGATAAAATACCCAAAATAGTTCCTGTGAAAACTGAGCAGTTTCCAAGACCAGCAAAAAGACCAGAGTACTCTGTTCTTTTAAATACCAAATTGCCTCAAGGTAGAAATCTAAAAGAAGCGCTAAGGGAATATTTGGGAAAGCCGTAAAGGCCATAATGGCCGTAAAAATCTTAATTACGGATATCCAATGTCTGTAATTTTTTTAATTGTTTTGAATTTGTGGTAAAATGTATTTGTAAAACTTAAAACTTAAAAAATGAAATATATTAATTTAAAAAACATTATAACTTTATTAGCGCTTTTAATGTTTATTTTATTGCCAGCGACGATTTTAGCCGAAATGCCGCCAGCTCCGCCCAATGATGATAATACAGACAATGGAGATAATAATGATAACAACAATAATTATGTTGAGGCAACATTATTGAGAGCAACTAATGGTTATAAAGTTTATGAAATTAAAAATAATCAGAAACACTGGATTCCGACAGCGGAAATCTTTAATGCTCATAATTTTAACTGGAATGATGTTCAAGTTATCTCTGAGGGTCAGCTTAATGTTTATCCTCGAGCAAAATTGATAAGAGCCACCGGTGATAAGAAAGTGTATTATTTGACTGAATCAGGTATGGTTCGGCACATTCCTTCACCAGAAGTTTTTAATTCTTATGGAAATAATTGGGAGGATATTTTTGAAGTTTCACCGGACGAACTTAGAACTTATGAACCAAATAGCTTGATTCGCGCCGAAGGAGATTTTAAGGTTTATTTATTGGAAAATGGAACAAAACGATGGATTCAAACCGCTGAAGAATTTAATACCAAAGGTTATGATTGGTCAAAAATCGCGCCGGTAAATCAGACAGAGATTAATTTTTATCCACAAGCGCAATTATAGAATTATGGACTTAATCTCGCCAAAGCATTATTTGAATTAATGTTGGGGAAGTCGGACTTCCCCAAGTTAAGTCCGGAATTCCAAAAATTATAAGTTCTTTGCTTTATTTAGAATGAAAAATTTTCTTTTTATTTTGTTAATCGTTCTTATTATTGGAGGAGGGTTTTTTTTGTATTCGCAAAAAGCAGGTTGGGATTATAAAAATATTATGGAAAAAAACAAAACTTTAGAGATAAACGACACCAAAAAAAGCTTAACATTTATTTTTGTTGGCGATATTATGTTATCTCGCGCTGTTGGCGATAAAATGGAAAAAGAAAATGACTGGACCTGGCCCTTTCTTAAAATAGGGGACTGGCTTAAAAATGCAGATATTACTTTTGGAAATCTTGAAGGACCTATATCAGACAAAGGTATGAATGTCGGGTCTATCTATTCTTTCAGGGCTGATCCGCGAAGCATTGAGGGGCTTAAATATGCGGGATTTGATGTATTGTCTGTTGCAAACAATCATATGGGAGATTGGGCTGTTCCTGCTTTTGAAGATACATTGGAAAAATTAAAAAACGCGGAAATTGATTATATTGGCGGAGGACATAATCAAAAAGAGGCCTACGGTCCTCTTAAAAAAGAAATAAATGGTACGAGTTTTTGTTTTTTTGCTTATACCGATTTAGGGCCAAGATCGTTTGAAGCGGGAACCGATAGTCCTGGTATGGCATTTTTGGACATTGAATTGGCTCAGAAAGATATTGAAAAGTATAAAAAGAATTGCGATATTATTATTGTTTCTCTTCATTTTGGCGAAGAATACAAAGAGAAAGCAACATCAAGACAAAAAGTGGTTGCTAAGGCATTGGTAAACGCAGGAGCCGATTTAATCATAGGCCATCATTCTCATGTCATTGGCGAGGTTGAAACGATTGGTAATGCTTATGTATATTATGGGTTAGGTAATTTTATTTTTGATCAGATGTTTTCAGAAAAAACTTGCCGAGGTATTGCTTTAGTAGCAGAAGTTAAAGATAAAAAGTTTATTAATGTAGTGCCGCACGAAATATATATTAACGATTTCTTTCAGCCAGAACTTTCCTCTGACAAAAAGTTATCAACAAGATAATTTGAGATTAATATGTTAAAATTGCTGAAAAGGGTCGATTTTTTGTATTTCACACTCAAAGATATATTTTAATGGTTTTAATTTATGAAAAGCTTTAAAATTATAAAGAAACAATCCAAAACCGAGAAAAAAACAAGTTTTCTTTTTTGGTTCGTTCTTGTAGCAGCTACCGTAATAGTTGTTGTAATAATGTTTTATTATCACCAAAATACTATGCGAGTGATTGACGCGGAAGCAAGTTCTGGCATAATTGTTAATCTTGGTGTCCGGCGATAGATTTCCTTAAAAAGCTCGAAAGATAATCTTCCGGGCTTTTTTATTTACTCATTTTTATTTCTGTTAAGTGGCTTAAACTTGCGCCTAACGGAGGAAAAGCTTAGAGAGAAAACGAAGGGCATTCTTGAGTGGATGCCCTTTTTTAAATGCATGGGGTTGCTGAATGACCTCTTTTTTTGAAAAAAATATTTTTTTAAGGTAAGATGATAGTAAGATATTATGAAAAAAAATTTAATGCAAAATTTTAATTTTCTGAAAAAATTTAAAAAACGGCCCGAATGGCTTAAGAAACTTAGTCCTATTATTGGCATTGACTTAGGCACAGTTAATAGCTTAGTTTATGTTTCAGGAAAGGGAATTGTCATTAATGAGCCGTCAGTTGTGGCAATTAATAGGAAAACGGGAAGAATTTTAGCCGTTGGCAAAGAAGCCCAAAAAATGTTGGGAAAAACACCGCCCAATATTTTAGCTATTGAACCATTAGTTGATGGCGTTATCTCCGATTTTGAAGCAACAGAACAAATGATTAAATATTTTATTGATAAGATTAATAATCGTTTTTTCAAGTTTATAGGCCGTCCGCGAGTTGTTGTTGCTATCCCTATGAGTGCCACAAGCGTTGAACAAAAATCTGCTCAAGACGCTATTAAAAATGCCGGAGCAGGAGAAGTATATTTAGTTTATGAGCCAATTGCCGCAACCATAGGAATTAAGCTACCTATCAAAAAGGCGATAGGACAGCTTGTCGTTGATATTGGCGGAGGCACAACCGAAATTGCCGTAATTTCTCTCGGTGGAATTGTTGTCAAACGCTCTCTTCAGATTGCTGGAAATCGTTTTGATCAAGACATTATTAGATTCGCGAGGGAGAAACTTAATCTTTTAATAGGGAAAAGAACTGCCGAAAAAACAAAAATTACAGTTGGTTCGGTTATCAAGTTAGAAGATAAAATTGAAACTTTTCTGAGAGGCAGGGATTTAATTGACGGATTGCCTAAAGAAATTTTAGTTAATGATTCCCACATAAGAAAAGCAATACACCAATCAATTATGTCTTTAGTTTTAGCTGTTAGAAGCGTTATTGAAGAAGTTCCGCCGGAACTTTTATCAGATATTATGAAAAGGGGAATTGTCTTAACTGGAGGCGGATCATTGTTAAGAGGAATTGATAAGGCGATAGAAGAAGCAACTCAAATAAAAGTCTTAATCGCTGAAGATCCTTTGACTGCAGTAGTTAGAGGAGCAGGATATATTTTGGAAAATATAGAAAATTGTCAAGAACTTTTAATTGAACCTTAATGGCAAAGCTTAAGAAAAACATTTTATTTATACATTTTCTCTTTAATGATAAAACAAATTTTTAAGAAAGCTTTTTTTATTTTTCTTATTTTTCTTATTGTTGATTTTATTGTTTTTAATTTAGATCAAGGAGGATTTCTTATTAATTTTAAGAAAATAATATTATCCGTGAGCGCGCCCGTTATGAAAACATCTCGCATTAGTTCATATTACTTAACGCGTCCTTTTAGGGTTTTGATTGAACTTGAGGAAAATAATCAAAAATTAAAATATTTTGAGGAACAAGCAATGAAAGACCAAGGATTAGAGAGCCAATTAGAAGAGATGAAAAAAGAGAATAAGTTCCTAAGAGATGCTTTAGAATTAAGCGTAGAGAAAGAAAAAAAATTTTTACCAGCACAGATAATTGGAAGAACAGATGAAATTGATAGTATTATCATAATTGATGTGGGCATTAAGGATGGTCTTGAGGGTGGAGAAGCCGTGATCTTGCCGGGATATTTTTTAATAGGCAGGGTAAGCGAGGTCTGGCCAAACGCTTCTCAAATTACTCTCATTAATAGCAATAATTTTTCTTCTGCAGTCAGAGGACAAAACTCAAGAACGGAAGCTTTATTATCGGGCGCCAAAGATCATCTTAAAATTGAAATCTTTAATTATGAAGACAAACCAGAAATTGGAGAAATTTATATTACTTCTGGATTGGATGATATTTTTCCGCCTGGATTAATTGTGGGCAAACTAACCGAATTAGAGCAACAAGCAGTGGCTATTTCGCGAATCGGGCGGCTTGAAACATTAGTTGATTTAAACCATCTTGAAAAAGCGCTTATTCTAAAAAATGATTAACTTTATTAAACAATTAATCGGTGTTTTTCTACTTGTTCTTATTCAGTTTACGCTTTTGGATTACCTATTTTTATCTCGCTATGTTGATTTGCTCTTAATAGCTTTGTTTTTCTGGTCTTTAAGCAAGAATCCTAAACAAGTTTATTTTTTGGCTTTTTTCGGCGGTATATTTTATGATCTTTTTTCTAATTATCCGTTAGGCAGCAAGACCTTTTTGTATCTTTCTTTTTCTTTTGTTTTAATTTTGATTTGCCAAAACTTTTTGCGTAATTTAAAATTAAAGTCATCTTTTTTACTTGTTTTATTGTCATTTTCTTTTTTTGAATTAGTAAAAGTTATTTTTTTTATAGCGATTGACATTCCTCTCGCCTTTAATGTTTTAATCTTGGAGCGTTGTTTAATTAATAGTTTGTTGGCAATGTTTATTATTTTAGCGACATATAAAAAATAAATATAATTTTATGTTTTTAAAGCATAATCTTGGCAAACAGTTAAAAAGAACAATTAGTTTTGAAGATGTTTTTATAGAGCACGATTTAGAAAAAGATTACAAGAAAACAAACGATGATTGGAAAAAAACAGTTTTGCCAATAGAAAAAAGTGTTTTCGTAATTCCTTTTGCAATAATCTTATTCTTTTTTACGATTTTAATTACTCGGGTAATTTTTTTACAATTTAAGGGCGCCCAATATTATCAATCGTTAGCAGAGAAAAATCGTTCTCAGATTGATTGGATTATTCCTCATCGAGGAATTTTTTATGATCGCAATCAAAATCAAATTGTTTATAATATTCCTATATATAGTCTTTGGTTGGATAAAGATTTATATCACAAAATGCAAGAAAAATCTGAAAAGATGGTTAGCGATTTATCAGAATTACTCAACATATCAAGAAAAGAAATTGAAGATAAAATAAACGCTGATGAAAAGCAAAAAAAAATCATTTTGAAAGAAAATCTTGATACTAAGGAGGTTTTTAGCATAAAGAGCCAAAAAGATAATTGGCCGTGCCTTGAGCTTGAATTAAGAGAAAGCCGAGATTATATTGATGATAAAATTTTTTCTCATGTTTTTGGATATGTTGGTAGGATCACTGAAGAAGAATTTTTAAAAGGCGGAAGCAATTATCTTAGAGAAGATTATATTGGAAAAAGCGGATTAGAATTAGTTTATGAAAATTTACTCAGGGGGGAAATAGGAATTAAAAGTACGGAAGTTTCTCCAATAGGTGTTCAAACGCGTCCTTTATCAAAAAAAGAACCGCGAGACGGGTTGAATATTTTAACAACTATTGATTATGAATTACAAAAAAAGGTTTACGAAACCCTTGAAGAAACATTAAAAAAGAAAGAAATAAAAACAGGCGCTGCGATTGCCCTCAATCCTCAAAATGGAGATGTGCTTGCCATGGTGAGTTTTCCTAGTTTTAACAGTAATGAATTAAGTCAGGGAATAAGTCAGGAAGATTTTCAAAAATTGCTTTACGCAGAAGATAATCCTTTTTTCAATCGTGTTATTTCTGGCACATATCCCCCAGGATCCACATTCAAACCTCTTATTGCGCTAGCGGCGCTGGAGGAAAACATCATAGATCCCAATAAAAGCATTGATTGTCCTGGATTTTTACAAATACCCAATATATATAATCCCAGTATAAGTTACATTTTTAGGGACTGGAAGGCTCATGGAATTACGGACATGAAGAAGGCAATCGCACAATCATGCAATGTTTATTTTTACACTATTGGAGGCGGTTATAAAGAATTTAAAGGATTAGGAATTGAGAAAATAAAACTTTATTCAGAAAAATTGGGATTAGGAAAAAAGACAGGCATTGACTTAAAGGGGGAGGCCGCAGGATTAATTCCCGATAAAGCATGGAAAAAACAAACTAAACAAGAGGATTGGTATATTGGAGATACCTATCACGCTTCAATTGGCCAAGGAGACATTTCTTTAACGCCACTTCAGGTGGCTCAATTATATAGTTTTATTTCTAATGGAGGAACTCTCTATAAGCCCAGACTACTTTTGGGGCTTGAGGAAGTTGCTGGAAGCGAAACATTCAATAAATTAAATCCAGAGATTATTCCGAATAGCCATTTTAAAAATGAAAACATTAATATTGTTAAAGAAGGACTGAGGGAAGCAGTGCGTACGGGTTCAGCGCAGATTCTTCAAAATCTTCCCGTTGCTTCTGGAGCTAAAACAGGTACAGCTCAATTTGGCGATGCGTCTAAATCACATGCTTGGTTCGCTGCTTTCGCGCCCTACGAAAAACCGGAAATAGTTTTAGTTGTTTTAGTTGAAGAAGGCGGGGGCGGTTCAGCGACCGCGGCGCCGGTTGCAGACGAGATATTAAAATGGTATTTTGAGCAGAGCGAAAAATAAAATCATATTTCTTTTATGAACAAACTTTGGAAAATTAATAAAAATGCGCCAAAGGAGTTTTTGAAAAAGTTTAAAGACTATCATCCTTTGCTTTTGCAATTGCTCTATAGTCGCGGGTTTAAAACAAAAAAGGAGATTGAAAATTTCCTTTCCATTGACTATCAAAAAGATATTCATGACCCGTATCTTCTCTCGGGAATGAAATCAGCGGTTCATCGCATTAAGAAAGCAATTTCTAACAAAGAAAAGGTTGTAATTTTTGGCGATTATGACGCGGATGGCATTTGCGCCAGTACAATTCTTAACGAAGTGTTTGAAAAAATTAATCTGCATCCTATGGTTTATATACCCAGCAGAAAAGAAGGGTATAGTTTAAATGAAAAAGCAATCAATCATTTGGCGAAAAAAAAGGTAAACCTTATTGTAACCGTAGATTGTGGCTCAAGCAGCAAGAAAGAGGTTGATCTGGCAAATAAATTGGGAATGGATATGATAATTACCGACCATCATATAGTGCCATCAAAAATTCCAAAAGCTTATGTTATTTTAAACCCAAAGAAGAAAAATGATAAATATCCAAATAAAAATTTATCAGGAACAGGCGTTGCGTTTAAGTTTGCAACTGCGATTATAAGAGAATTTCCTTTAAAGTTTAAACACGAGGAAGAAAAATGGTTGCTTGATTTGGTTGCTATTGCGACGATAGCAGATATGATGAAACTTATTGGCGAGAATAGAACATTAGTTAAATATGGTCTTTTGGTCTTGGCTAAAACACGGCGAAGAGGACTTAAAGTTCTCTTAAAAGACGCGGGCATTAAAGATATAAAGATTCAATGGCTTGATAAAAAGAAAAATCGTTTTTTAGTAAAAAACATTGATTCATATACAATTAGCTTTATCATTGGTCCGCGTTTAAACGCCGCAGGCAGGATGGATGACGCCAATACGGCCTTTTATTTATTAAACACTTCTTCCTTTGAACAAGCGCGGCAATTTTCTAAAGAATTGAATAAAAAAAATCAAGCGCGCCAAAAACTTCAATCTATCCTTACAAAGAAAATTCAGGAAAGCTTAACCCAGAAAGAACTAAGGAAAAAATTTATTCTTAGGGGAAGCAAAACTTATCCATCGGGTATCGTGGGGCTTATTTCGGGAAAATTGACAAATAAATTTTATTTGCCAAGCTTTATCTATAAAAAGGGGAATATTTTTTCAAAAGGATCGTGCCGCAGCATTCCAGAGATTAATATTGTAGATATTTTAACCAGTTGCGCCACATATTTAGAAGCATACGGCGGCCATAAGGGAGCAGCTGGATTTACTATAAAAAACGCAATGCTTGGAAAATTTAGAAAATGTTTAGAAAAAAATATAAATGAAATATTAAAAGGAAAAAAACTTGCGCCAAAATTAAAAATAGACTGCGAAATAGATTTTCAAAGCATAGATTATAAATTAAGAAAAGTTTTAGAAGAATTAGCTCCTTTTGGAGAAGGCAATTCCGAACCGGTTTTTATAATAAAAAAGGCAATAGTGACAGAAAAAAGAAAGGTCGGTAAAAGAAGCCAACACTTAATCCTGCAATTAAAAAAAATAGAAGCAGACAAAGAATATTATCTAAAAGCGCTTCTTTTCCAGAATACCGTGGGGCTGGAAGGCATTGAAAAAGATAAATGTTATGATTTTGTCTTTATGCTTTTGTTTGATGAATGGAAGGGAAAAAAACAAGTAACATTGAAAATCATTGACTGGAAAGAATCAAGAGAAGAACTTTCTAAAAAATAATAATTTGTATCATTACAATATATGAAACTGTTGAATGTATATACAGACGGCGGGTCAAGGGGTAATCCGGGACCTTCGGCAATTGGCATTGTTTTTAAAAACGAAGAAGGAGAAACAATTTGGGAGCAAAATAAAGACATTGGCAGGGCAACAAATAATGAAGCCGAATATAGCGCTTTAATTTATGCTATGAAACATATTAATCGTTATCATCCCGAAAAGGTTTGTTTTTATTCAGATTCTGAACTAATGATTCGCCAGATGAAGGGCGAATATAAAATAAAAAATTCCGGCATTCAGAAATTATTCTTAGAAGCCTGGAATAGAAAAATTGATATGAAATCTAAAATTGAATTTATCCAAATTCCCAGAGAACAAAATAAAGAAGCAGACGCGTTATTGAATAAAATTCTTGATCAAGAAAAATTAGGAATATAAGAATAAATTGGAAATTTAAATATGTTGGAGGCTGAGCCTCCAATATATGTTTTTTTATATTCATTTATTCATTAAAAAAGGCCCAGCTCCGCGAGCTGGGCCACAAAGAGGGAAGCTGATACATCAGAACAATTCCTCCAGAGCATGCTTTTCAAGAGGACTTAGAGTTAGATCGTTTGCCGAGCAATTATCCAACGATGAGAATTGCTCCGATCTTTTCTCCCGGCTGGAAAGACCTATCAATGAAGCCGGCTCCGATTGTATCCAGACTTGGGCAAATACCTGTCCTTTACTTCTCCCTCAGAGTAGAAACACATCGTGTCTCTACCCATCTTCTGAATATCTATTAAGAACTTTATTATGTCCTCATCTTACTCTCTTTAAAATTTTTGTCAAGCTTTTTGCCTATTTTTTATCTTTTTATGCTATCGCTTAAAATATTTAAATGTTTTTCAGTTTTCTTTACAAGATCGTGCATACTGAAAAAAAGAATCCATGATTCACAGCAGATCCTCCAAAAAAGATTGCCAAAAATTAAGACAAGAACGCCGGCGATAATATTAACAATATTGCCATTAATCATTAAGCTAATTCCCCAGCCAATAACAGCAACAATGCCTGCAATATAAATAAATTTAATAAGCATTAAGCTGATCATTTCGTTAAAAGCGAAAAAATCTTTGATTAAAGTTTTTCTTTTTTTCATAATCTTGATAAAATAAAAATTAAGTGTTATTTATGTGATTATTATAGCTTAAAATAGTTTGCCACGCAAAAACTTTCTCTTTATTGCTCTTTTACATATTGTTCTAATTCTTTAGCATTATTAGCTTTCATCAGTTTAAGCCGAAACTTGCTTGCTCCGGCAAATCCTGAAATGTAAGCTCTATAAAATTTTTTTATTTCTGAAAAATTTCTATTAGGATAAAGTTTTTCAAATAAGCGAGCATGTTCAATTAAAATTTCTATTTTTTTAAATACAATTGAATTTTCTCTATTAAATAAAAAGGGGTTAGATAATAAAGCGCGTCCAACCATAATTCCATCTAAGTTATATTTCTTCGCTAAGAAATTGGCCTCCTTTAATGTTTTAACATCACCATTGCCGATGATTAAAGTTTTTGACGATATTTTCCACGCTATTTTTTTTGCCTTTTCAATTTCATTCCAATAAACTTTTCCTACATATCCTTGTTTTTTCGTTCTGCCATGAATTGTAATAGCCGCTAAATCTTGCTTGAGTAAAAAACTAATCCATTCTTTTGTTTCAATTTTATTATAACCTAATCTAGTCTTCACGGACACAGCAAGATTGCCTGTGCCCTTTTTTGTTAATTGAATAATTTTACCAGCCAGCGCAAGATTTTGAATTAAATTAGCGCCTGCCTCTTGTTTAACTACATTCTTATCAGGACAGCCCATATTAATATCAATCCCATCAAAACCAAGTTTTGCGCAGAGTTTGGCTGAATCATAAAAATTTTCTGGCTTTGAGCCAAAAAGTTGAGCAACTATTGGCTTCTCAGATTTATCATATTTTAGTTGCAATAAAAGTTTCTCTTTGCCATCACTACAAAGACCGTCGCAAGAAACAAATTCTGTAAACATTATATCAGGTTTAGCATATTTTGCTAAAATTCGCCTGAAAGCGGCATCAGTTATTCCCGACATTGGAGCAGAACAGATTATTGGTTTTTTTAATTTTTGCCAAAAATTTTTCATTAGTTTTATTAACCAATTCTCAATCAATAATATTCTAAATTATTTGACTTGTAAATTAAAAAGTTATAAGATGTGAGTAGTTATTTAAAAAGGGGGAGGAAATGAAACAAGGAGTGCCTCGGTTGGTTGCGTTTTTTATTGGAATAGCAATGCTTGCATTTGGAGTATGTGTTAGTTCTTTTGATTTTTCTCATTTGGGCTTAAGTTATTTTGTGGTTGCATTCGGATCATTGACACTTATTTTTATCTATTGGACAAATAGAAAAGTTCTATCTTGGAATAGCATGTTTACTCCCTTAATGCTTGCAGTGGTAGCAATTGTATCAATTATGCCTGACTCATGGCGTGTAACTCGTATCGCGATTGCAATTGCAGTAGTGCTTGTAAGTATAATAAAGATGCTAATTCCATCAAAAAAAGATGGAACAAAGGCGACTTAGTAAGTCGCCTTTTTCTTTAAAAAAGAATTATTCATTGTTTCATTTTCTAAAAAAACGATCTTGGGTTTATCCCAGAATAAATTAAGAATTTCGTTAATATTGAAGAAAAATACCACAAACCATTGACAAATGAGTTTTAAAGGATTATAATATGAACAGATAATATAAAAGTTTCTTTTTCTAATCTTGCCTATGAGTGCCGAAATAGAGCAATCCCTCCTTAGCTCTACTAGGCGGTAAGGATCAGGGATAAGCGCAACTGTGTTTATCCTTAACGCTCGTAGGCGGGATTAGCAAAAGAAATGAAACATTCACGAAATAGTTAATTATTAATTGCGCTCTCTATTATAGAGACTGCAATTTTGTTTATATCGTTTAATTTTGTCTGCTCTTCTTTGTTAAAACGCTTCATAACATAACTTTGAGTTATGTTTTTGTTTTTTTCAGAAAAAGGCCGTCCCCAGATGCCAATTCTTATGCGATTAAAATTGTTATTTCCCAAATGTTTAATAATTGATTCAACACCGTGGTGACCTGCCGCGCCCTGATTTTGGCTGATCTTAATCTTGCCAAAAGCAATATCAATATCGTCATGAATAACCCAAATATTTTTTTCTGGTATTTTATAATAATCTTTTATAGCTCTTAATGGTTCCCCCGAAACATTCATAAAATCCTCCGATCTAGCTAAAATAATATCTTTGTTATTAATTGTAGTTTCAGCTAAAAATGCCTTGAATTTTTTGTAATATTTGTATTGGCAATTATTAGATTTTGCTAAAAAATTAACGACTATTCTTCCGATATTGTGGTGAGATAAATTATATTTCTTGCCAGGATTACCCAGCCCGAAAATAAGAATTTTATCTGTTTGTTTGCGCTTAAAGAAACTTTTAATGTGATTCATAAATTTGATTGACATAATTTTGAATTTTTGTATAATTGTCAAGACCATCTTTGGGAAATAAAACAAACATTCTGCCCTGATTAGTTGAAACATAAGATTCTTTTAAAAGATTAGGGTCTTGCGAAGTAAGAGAAAAAGCGCCTGAAGAAGCGATGTCTAACTTTTGCGTCTTTTGCCAAAGTCCTTTTATTTCGGCAATGCTTAATTCGGCGCTGATATGATCTTGAAATTTATTATAAAGAGACAAAATAAAGTTAAAATTTTGAAAACTATTTAAATTGCTGATTTTTGCCTTAATGCTGGCTAATGCTTGTTGCTGTCTCTTCATGCGACCGAAATCTCCCTCAAAACCATAACGCGTTCTTACATATTTTAGAAGGGTCTCTCCGTCTAAATGGCGCCAACCCTTTTCAATTCTAAAAGGATCATAGCTATTATTTAATCCGGGGAAAAGAGGGTCATAAATGTCTTCCTTAACTAAAAGATTTACTCCATTTAAATAATCTGTAATCTGCTTTAACAGCTCAAGGTCTACGAGTATAGAATAATGAATCGATATACCCGTAATTGATGCCACTACTTCTCTAAAAACTGATTGGTCATAACCTAAAGAAATTAAAGAATTAATCTTTCTATAATTTCCGCCTTGAGGAATTTTTACATAAAGATCTCTGGGAATTGATATAAAAAGCGCCTTGTTGTCCTTGAAAGAAGCAAGAATAATACTGTCGGTTAAATTAGGCGCAGGGTTGTTTTTACCCGGCCGGCCTAATACCAAAACATTAGTCCAACCATCTTGATCTGTTAATAACTCTTGTTCAGAATTAAAGCTAAGGCGCAAAATTTTTCCAAGATTTAATAAAGATTTAGGATTAAGCTTATTAACCTCAAAGTCACGATTTTGGGGAATATAAAATATCAACAACAAAAGCGTTAAGAAAATCGCAACAAGGCCTAAATTTTTTAAAATTTCTAATGCTTTTTTTCGCATTTGATTGAAGTTTAAAAATTTGTTAAAATGACATTTAATACGTAATATCAATTGATGAAAAAGCTCTTTTTATTTTTTTGGGAATTTATCCAAATTATTTTTATATCTCTGATTATCATTATACCGATAAGATACTACATTATTCAACCCTTTTTTGTTAAAGGATCAAGTATGGAGCCTTCTTTTCAAGATGGCAATTATCTCATCATTGATGAATTAACATATCATCTCAGGGCACCTAAGAGGGGAGAGGTGATGGTTTTTCACTTTCCCCAGAACACTAAACAATTTTATATTAAAAGAATTATCGGTTTGCCAGGCGAAACCATCAAAATATCCGATGGACAGGTATTAATTATTAACAAAGAATATCCTGACGGTTTTGTTTTAAGTGAATCTAATTATATTGACAGCGAGAATACTCCCGGCAATATTGAAAAAAAATTAGATAATAATAGTTATTTTATGATGGGCGATAATCGTTTGCATAGTTCTGATTCGCGCAGCTGGGGAGAGCTTGAAAAAAAATATATTGTGGGCAAAGTTCTTTTCCGTATATGGCCCTTTGAAGAAGCAAAAACATTTTCTACCCCAAGTTATAATCTTGGTTTAAATACGATGTGAAAAACATAAAAATTAAAGAATTTTTGACGGAAGAGTAAAAATTAAAGAATTAAAATTATTAAGTTTTATATTTAATATTTCTAATATGGCTAAATTAAAATACCAAAGACCAAAAGGGACAACTGATATTTTGCCGGAAGATCAAATTTATTGGGATAAAATTCGCGAGACTTTAAGTAAAGTTGCCCATTATTATTCTTTTAAGAGAATTGATACCCCCATTATTGAATCTACTGACCTTTTTACCAAAAGCGTTGGCATTTCTTCGGATATTGTTGACCAAAAAGAAATGTTTAGTTTGAAAACCGGGGGTGGCGACAAATTAACCCTGAGACCTGAAGGAACTGCGCCGATAGTCAGGGCATACATTGAAAATGGAATGAAGAATAGGCCTCATCCTTTGCGTTTTTATTATATCGGACCGATGTTTCGCCACGAGAAGCCCCAACATAATCGCTTGCGCCAATTTCATCAATTTGGATTTGAAGTTATCGGCAGTCATGAACCGATAACGGATGCTCAAATTATTCAGATCGCTTTTGTCATTTTTAAAGAGCTTTCAATTAAAGATTTAACGGTTCATATTAATAGCATAGGTTGTAGGGAATGTCGCGTAGATTATATCAAAAATTTAAAAAGTTATTTATCGGGCCAGTTAAAGAAGGTGCCTGGCGATTACCGCAGAAAAATTCAGATTAATCCTTTGAGGATTTTTGATATTAAAGACGAAAAGTGTCAAAAAATAGCTAATGACGCGCCTCAAATTATTGATTCTTTATGCGAAAAATGCCGCTATGACTTTGAAAAACTTTTGGAATTTCTTGATTTTTTAGACATACCGTATATCTTCAATCCATTTTTAGTAAGAGGACTTGATTATTATAGCGGCGCTGTTTACGAGATTTTGCCGCAAAGCAAGAAATATGAGACTAAAGAAGCCTTGGGCGGTGGAGGAAGATATGATTATTTAATTCAAACTCTTGGCGGCAAAGAAATGGCTGCAACCGGAGTTGCTTTTGGCATTGAACGTTTGATTGCTTATATAAAAGAAAAAGAGATTCATTTTGACAAAAAAGAGCATGAGAAAATATTTTTAGCTCATCTTGGCAGTTTCGGACAAAAAAGAGCACTCAAATTAATGGAGGAATTGCGTAAAGAAAACTTTCTTATTTATGAAGCTTTCTCTAAGGAAAGCATAAGCGCTCAAAAAAAAGTAGCCGAAAAATTAAAAGTAAGATTTATGGTAATTGTGAGCCAAAAGGAAGCTTTAGAAAATTGTGTTATTTTACGAGATAGAATTGCGGGTACTCAAGAAATAATTTCTGTTAAAGAACTTCCTAAAAAAATAAGAACAATTATGCGAAAAACTCCTATGCTTCGCATTCAAAAGAAAAAATAACTAAAATAAAACTTATTAAAAATAAAGTTAAAAATGATTAAATCAAATGATCGTATTACAAAACAAAGGAGGTGTTTTATATGGTAAAAGTGACCAAATTTGAAAAAGAAAATTCTAGTTCTCTCATTAGACGCTTTTCTCAAACAGTTAAGGAGAGCGGCATCTTAAGAGAAGTGCGCAAAAAACGATATTATAGAGAGCCAAAATCTGAACGACAAAAAAAGGCCTCTGCTCTTTGGCGTAAAAAAATTGGCGGATTAAGGTATAGACTTTTAAAATTAGGAGAAATTGAAAAAGGAAAAAAAATTGACCGTGAAAGAATAAGAAAAGAATTCCAAAAAAGAAATTAAACAATGATTAAGAAGAACCTTTCGTTACACTCAAGAACCCTGCCTACCGCCTGCCTGTCGGCAGACAGGGCAGGCAGGCTTGACGGAAGACGGCATAAAGAATCTATGAACAATAATTTAAAAGAAAAAATTAAATTTGATTTAAACGCTTCGCTGAAAGGAAGAAGAAAAGAAGAATCATTGGTATTGCGTGGTTTGTTGTCTGCTTTGTATAACGAACAAATTAAAATTGGCAAAGATAAGGAACTAACAGAACAAAATATTCTCGCTGTTTTGACGCAAGAAGCGAAAAAAAGAAAAGAGGCAATAACTCTTTACGAAAAAGGCAATCGCCCCGAGAAAGCAGAGAATGAAAAACAAGAACTTAAAATTATCAAGAAGTATTTGCCGGCGCAATTAAGCGAAACAGAGCTTTTGGACATTATTAAGGAAACAATTATCAAAACTGACGCTCAATCTATGGCTGAAATAGGAAAGATTATGGGAGCAATAATGAATCAGGTTAAAGACAGGGCTGACGGCAGTAAGATAAAAACATTAGTAGAAAATGAGCTTAAGTTGATGAATCATGAATAGTGAATTATGAATAGGAATGCTGGGGATTCTCTTCAATCTATTGACTTTTAAATTATAGTATGTTATGTTTGGAATAGGAGGCAATAATGAAAACTCAGGAAAATAGTACTTTGATCCATCCAGGCCAATTGCTTGAGGTAAAGATATGCCGTCGCTGTATTTATACTATTGTTAAAGGAGAAGAGATTAATTTATTCATTCCCGAAGACAAGGACAATATTTGCCCTTGTTGTGGGAAGAGACGAGATGACACTCCATACCAAATCAAAATTCAAGTAATGTCTGTTGATAAGGAAACAGGAAAAGTAAAAGCGAAGGTGATAGAAATGCCGAATGATTGGAATGGACGGGGAAAAGAGGTGTTTTCCCGACAAAAATAGTTCCTAATAGAGGCGACGAGTGTCGCCTCTATTTTTTTATATCAATATATAAAATTCCGTTTAGGTGGTCAATTTCGTGTTGAAAGGTTTGAGCAATAATTCCTTTTGCTTTAACTTTGTGTTTTTTACCGTTTTCATCGTAATATTTCATTACCACCTTATTGGCTCGATCAACTTTCCCAGCTACTCCCGGAACGCTTAAACATCCTTCTTCTTCTGGCGATTCTTTTGTAGAAAAATGGGTAATTTCAGGATTAATAAAAATTAAAATCTCGTTTTTTATATTTAACGCAAAAATTCTTAGATTAATCCCAATCTGTGGAGCTGCTAATCCTAACCCTTCCTTGCAAGCAATAAGAGTATCTTTTAGGTCTTGAATAAGCTTCTTGATCTCGTAATTGCTAAAATCAGTTACTTTTTGCGATTTTTTTCTTAAAATTTGGTTCGGCTCTGTTATTATTTCTTTAATCATAAATTATAGATAAAAGACATGATTTAGATTTTAATTGGATCAACATCAATGTCCCACTTAGAAGGAACGAGCATTAAAATAAGATTTCTTGTCTTAAGCTGTCCTTTTTTGATTTTTATAATAATAATTCTCTGATAATAATTTTTAATTTTATACTGAGAAGAAGGAAGCGGACCTAAGATTTGAGTGTTTTTGTCGCCTTTTAAAGATTTTTTCAAAATATTATAAAGACGAACGGACTCTTTTTTTACATTCATTTCATTTCTATTTTTGTATTGCAACCTTATCATCTGCCAAAAAGGCGGATATTTCATTTTCTCTCTTAAAAATAACTCCTTTTCGTATATTTTATCATATTTACCAGTCTTTATCATTCTTATTAAAATATTATTGGGCTCGTATGTCTGAATGATTATTTTTCGCGAGATATTGTTTATTTTTTTAACAAATTGTATCGCATATTCATTCGCGCTAAAATCAGGAATATTAAAAATCAAATCAAAATTTAAGAAAACAGACAGCTCAATTTTGGCAAGAGGCATACTTAAAATTGAACTTGTAGTTATTAAAAGAGCGCTTTGTTTCTCTTTTTTAAATTTTTTATACATTTCAACCTTGTCTTTATATAAAGGAGTTGTGTCGTTGTCCAGTAAATAAATAGGGATTTCAGGAAATAAAGCATTAATTTCTTTTTTGATTCTTTGAGTTCCATGCCCTGAATATTTTAAGTTATGACTTTGGCATTTACGGCAAATTTGCGGAGGGTTTTCTTCATATCCGCACCAATGACAAACAAGTTTATTTTTTTCATAATGATAGACTAATGAAAATTCACATTTCGGGCATTGATAAAAATAACCACAGTCTTTACAAAAAATATAAGTCGCTCCACCCCGACGGTTCTGAAGAAATAGAATTTTCTTTTTTTCAGAAAGCGCTTTTTTAATAGCATCAACAGTTAAAAGTGAGAAATAAGAAAAATTCTTTTCATTTTTTTCTATAATTGATTTCATGTCTGCGATCTCAATTTTTTGTTTTTCCTCCAGCAAAAAATCTTTATGTTCAGTATTTATGTACCGTTCTTTTTTGATGTTCCAATAGGCCTCAAGGGAGGGAGCCGTGTCTGTGAAGACAATATTACTATTATGAATTTCTGCTAATTTTAAGGCAATGTGCTTAGCGTTAATTTTAGGGTGTTGATCCCATGATTTATACGATAAAGAACTTTCCCCATTAACCAAAATAATGCTTAAGCGCTTAAAGGGCAAGAATACTCCTTGGCGCGTTGATAAGATAAGACAGGAATTGCCTTGATAAATTTTTTTCCAATTTTCCCAAAGTTTTTTGTTTTTTATATTACTATGATAAACGACTGTTTGTTCTTGAATGTCTTTGGGAAGTTTTTGATAAAAATCTTCTAATTTTGCAATCTCAGGATAGAGAAATAATATCTGATTTTTTTGTCTTAAATATTTTTTGATGTTCAAAAAAAGCGTTTTTTCAGAAATTTTTGTTAAAAATTCTTTTTTAATTCCCCCGTCAAGCCTGCCTGCCGGTAGGCAGGGTTCTTGAGCGAAGCAAGAGGTTCTTACTCCCCCGTTAAGCCTGCCTGCCGGTAGGCAGGGTTCTTGAGCGAAGCGAGAGGTTCTTATTTTTGATTTTGTGTGATATTTAAAATTTTTTTGATCTTGAAAACTTATTTCTTTCCATTTCTTTAGAGAAACAGCAGGTAAAACGCTTTTTACGATAATGCCTAGTGGTTCCCAATAATAGCCCGATGTCCAATTAATAAGTTTCATTAATTTTTCATCAATTATTTCTTCTGAATTAATAATTTGATTAACTTTTTTTAAAGTAAAATTTGCATTTCTAACTGACATTTTAGCCTGCTTTAACTCTTGAGATTCCGTGACTAATCCCAGTGTTTTTTTGTTTCTTAGTGTTATTAAAATTAAAGAGCCAATCTTTACTGGAAGTGTTGAAAAATATGTTAAAATTTGCATTTGAGGCAAAAAAATTTTTGTTATAGGAATGACCTTAAGAATTTGCATATTATCTTAATCATAAACTTATCTTGAAATCGGCGCAACTTATCAACAACCTTCCTTGACTTCTATCTGTGGATATCTTACAATGAGCATACTTATATTAAGGAGGTGACATTGATAGTACTTAAATAAGGAGGTGGTTCTTTAGAAACAAAGACGAGACAATCTCTCTTAGAGTGTTAAGGGAATTCCGCAATTCCACTAGATCTTAACTACTCAGAAAGAGGGGGAATGCTGATGTGCAAAAAAAGCGAAGAAATAGCTTTAGTAAAAGCTCTGACGGACTTCAGTGGTCGAGACAAGTGTAGCATTAGATGTCTCCTTGCAGGATGTGTGCGTTTGATAAAAGACACATGTCGAGCAAGAAAGCTTCCAATACCTCAACATCTTGTTGAGGAAGCATGCATAACATTTACTGTATACTTTAAGTCCGTTGAAACTCCATATGAGCTTGCTGTTAAAACAATGGATTTTCTTTCCAAAGGAAGTATCGCGCCTTTCAATATCAGTTAATAGCTCGTCAAATTAGGGGTAATTGCAGATAGCTTGCGATTACCCCTGTTTTTTTGTAAGCTTATGACTGTATGACATCCATAATTATTTAATTAATTTTTATAATAAAAATTACTAAAGAATTGACATTTCTTTTTTTTATATTAAAATTATAGCAAGATAGGTTGGTTCAAGGCTTCCCTGCCAGATTGGCGAACTGTGTCTTAGAGTTTCTTTGAGTTCCCCCTCTTTCACATATAAGCTGCTGGCAGGGTTTTACAACAATTTTAGAAATATGTTCTTTTGTAAATCAAACTGTTAGGAGGGCAACTCTTTGGAAAAGTTTAGCGCAAACACCCTTCTAACGGTTTTTTTATGGATTACTAACAATGTCATTTTCTAAAAGGAGGTGTTTCAATGCGCAAGAAGAGAGCTTTCAAAACAAGTATTACAGGATTTCTTGTCTTCTGGATTACCAAAGGATTATTCCACATTGTAACGTTTATCTTTCTTTGCGGAACTTGGTTAATCCCCGGCAAGAAGAAATATCTTAATTATGGTTGCCAAATCGTGATCGCCCGCCATAGAAGCCGTTGGGACATTCCCCTGATTGCATTGACGGTAATTACAAGTAGATCGTTGTTTGTCGCCAGAAAAGGACTTAAAGCGCTCCAGTGGATTGAAAAAAATCCTTGCTTATTAAAACTTCTTAACGGCAAATATATTGTCTTTGTTGACAGAGGCAATCCAACGCCTAAAGATGTAAGGCTTATTACCGGCGCATTAAAATATGGTAAGATTAAATTTATAATTATTTTTCCCGAAGGCGCGACCCGTCCCGAAGAAAGATACATTAATCCTGGTTTTATCATTCTTGCCAAAAGATATAACTTATTTATTAGGCCGGTCAATATTATTCCTTGGGGTTGTTATGGAAAAGAAAATAACGAAACTCCAAAAAAAGTTCTTACTTTCAAAGCTCGCCATACCAGCATAAAGGTCGGAAAACCATTTAGCTATAATGAGTTATTGGAGAAGCTCAAAGAAAAATTGGGAAGAAAAACAGTAGAAGAATTTGATCGCAGATGTTTAGATAAAAAATTAGCAGAACTATCAATGGAAATAGTTGATAAGGTGTAGCAAACGGGAGGAAGTAAGATGAGTGAAAAAGAGATATAAAAATGGCTCCTTCTTTAACAGATTAACAAGACCGACAACCAGTCGGTCTTTTTTTAATGTTTGGTATTTACTATTCTAATGTTCGTCCGTCCGTACGTTCGTTAATAAAAAAGTGTAGATGTGTAGATGTCGGACATCTACACCTCGTTTTATACTCAAATCAATTGTGATAAAACTCAACAATATCTCCTTCCTTCATTTCATAATCCTTGCCTTCAAAACGAACCTTGCCCGTCTCTTTTAATGCTTTCCAACCATTGTGTTTAACAAAATCGTCAAAACTGACTACAGCCGCTCTAATAAATCCTTTTTGAAAATCTGTATGGATTGTTCCGGCCGCTTCGGGCGCCATAGCTCCTTTTTTGATTGTCCATGCTCTTGTTTCTTGTTTTCCCGTAGTTAAAAAGTCTATTAATCCTAAGGTTTCGTGAGCTTTTTTGATGAGTTTCTCAAGTCCCGAAGATTTAATTCCTAAGCTCTCTAAATATTCACTTTTTTCTTCGTTTTTAAGTCCAATAAGGTCGCATTCAACTTTAGCTGAAATGACAATAGGTTTTTTGTTTTCCCCATCTCCGAAGGAGATAGATTGTTCGGTATTTGAAATATTGGACAATTGTGTTTCTGAGACATTTAAAACAATTATTTCTTTTTTTTGGGTGATTAAATTCAATTCTTTGATTGCTTCTTTTTCTTCTTTATCCAAGTCAATATTTCTTATCGGTATTCCTTTGGCTAATTTTTCTTTTAATTTAAGAATAACACGCCATTTAAGCTTAGCGTCTTTATCAGACATTCCTTTTGGCTCTCTTTGTTTCTCAATTGTTTGAAAATCTGCTAAACAAAGTTCAGTATTAATCAGGTCATAGTCGCTTTCTGGCCGATCGCTTCCCGCGCGAGCAATATTTGTATCTTCAAAGGATCTAATAACATGAATAATCAAATTAACTTCCCTGATGTGAGAAAGAAATTTATTGCCAAGGCCTTCTCCTTTGGAAGCGCCCTTAACTAGACCGGCAATGTCAACAAACTTAATTGCTGCTGGCACAATTTTCTCTGACTCTGAAATCTTAGACAAAATTTCTAATCTTTTGTCTGGCACCTTAACTACGCCCGTGTTTGGTTCAATGGTGCAAAAAGGGTAATTAGCCATATCGGCAACCTGGCGCGAAAGAAGCGCGTTAAAAAGAGTTGATTTTCCAACATTGGGAAGTCCAATAATACCGCAAGAAAGGTTCATGAATTATGAATAACGAATTAGAAGAACCTTTCGGTTCTTGACGGAAGACGGAATAATGAATTTTTAATGAGAAATCCTTCGCTTTCTATTTATTGATTTCTATCCATCGCCACCTGCCATATTGGTCTTTATAAAAACTGTATCTTTCGTATTTAAATTTTTTAAGCAAAGTTTCGATATTTTTTTTCTGTTGATATCCAAATTCTATACATATTTTTCCATCTTGATTTAAATAACCATTGGCATTTCTTAAAAATTTTTCAATAATTTCTAATCCATTATTTTTAGAATAAAGAGCATTTTTAGGTTCATATTTTTTTACGGAGAGCTGAATACTTTTATCATTATGGGCAATATAGGGAGGATTAGCAAAAATATAGTCGTATTTATCATTTATTCTATCAAATAGATTAGATTTAATAAATTTATGTTTGCCCTCAATGTTATTTAATTTTAAATTGTGTTTTATTTGTTTTAAGTTTTTTCCTTTTATGTCGGCAAAATCCATTTTGATGCCTTTTATATTTTTTAATATCGCAATTCCAACACAGCCACTACCTGCAAAAATATCAAGACATCTAATGTCTTGCTTTCTATTATTTTTAATATCATCAATAACTTTCTCTGTCCAATATTCTGTCTCAGGGCGAGGAATAAGGGGCTTGTATTTTAAATCAATTTTACAATTTAAAAAAGGTTGATTGCCAATTAAATAGGCAAGAGGATATCCTTTTTCAAGTTTTTTTATGTCTTTTTTGGCTTTTTCGTTCAGCTTATTGTTGTGTTTTTCTTTTAAAAGCCAGTTAATTTCTTTTTTTAATAGTTTATTCTCCATAATTCCACGCTTTGTCTTTTACGCAAGTACGGCTACAATTTATTAAAATCCTTGCAGACAACATAAAATTCTCGACTTTGTTTTCTCGTGGCTTGAGGACTATATCTTTTAACGGTATTAAAATACTTTTTCAACATATTAACAAATTGAATTGTATCCTCGCTTTCAAAGATTTTTACAACAAAATGCCCTCTTATTTTTAATGTTTTTTGCGCAATTTTAAACGCTTCTTCGGCAAGCTCTAATGAATTAACTACATCAGTGAGTTTAATGCCAGTTGTTTTAGGCGCCATGTCGGAAACAACCACATCAAACTTTTTAATTTTTAGCATTCCGTTTTTGATGGCTTTTTTAGAATCTTCCCTAATAAATTCCATGTTTTCCTTTATTTTTATTTTCATATCTTGAATATCAACACCGAATACTTTGCCTCTATGTCCTATTTTTTCAGATATGTACATCATCCATGATCCCGGCGCGCACCCTAAGTCCAAAACAAAATTACCTTTTTTAATAAGTTTAAATTTCTGGTCAATCTCTTTGAGTTTATAAACAGAACGCGCAGGATATCCTTGTTTTTTCGCTTCTCTAAAAAAATGATCTTGTCGTTCATTTAAATTTTTCATAATTTTTTACTTTAGTAAAATCCGGAGGTTCTTCTATTTTTATCACTTATATTGATTAATAGCAATCAATGTTATGTGTCAGTGAACAAAAAAAACCCGCACCATAATAATGCGAGAGTTTTTTGTTACAGAAATTCACAGTTCGTCATCATTTTCTGAAAACCCAAATAAATTATCTTGATAAAAGTCTAAATAGCCAGCCAAATAGACTAAAGCCTCTTTTCTCACTTGCTACTTCTCCCCTAAGTTCCGCTGTAACTTCCTCCATAACTTGAATCTGTTTATCAAGTAAGACAGCGTCTGGTGAATCTTGAATTTGTTCTTTTAGCGTTTTTAATTCGTTCACATTTTGAACATGATTCTCTAAACGGTCTTCTACGGTTTTTATCTCTCCGTAATTTGGTCCGATGAGAAATTTAGCAAAACCACCTCTTTTTTGTGTAGTTTTTAAAGCTTTTTCGGCCTCTTCTTGAATTTTATTTTGATTTTGAGCAATAATTCTGACCTGGTCGCCAATTCCTTGGTTATTGGTAGCAACTCTTTCCATCGCTTGAACAGCATTAGCCACTTGGCTTCTTCTTGAAAGCGCTCTTTCGTTTTGAGCTTGCGATTTTTGATTTATATTTTTATCGATTTGCTCTGACTCGGAATTTTCCAATTCAATTTCTTGTTTTTGTTGTAAATTTGTTGCTTCTCCTTGATTTTGAGTTTGAGTTTGCGTGCTCTGATTTTTTCCTTGTGTTTCAATACTTTCCGTCCCTGTGCCTGCTTCATGAATGCCTTGCTGATTCTGCGCAGCGCCAACAATAGCTGGCACTACTAATATTAATACAACAAACAAAATTATAAATGTTTTTTTCATAAATGTTTTTTTTAAAACCCAAATTTTTTTAAGATTCAAAGGTTCTTTAACAATTAAAACTCATAAATACGGATAACATCCGCACTAATTTTATTATAACACAAATTTATTGAATAAAACATATTAAGTTTCATCTTTCTGCCACATATCCAATCGACCATCAATTTCAATATTCATAAATTCCTTTATTCTGTCATCAGTGAATACATAACTTTCTTTTATTCGCGAAGTTAGGACTATTCCTTCTAATGTCCTGCATCGACTTAAGGCAACATACGCCTGTCCGGGAGCAAAAGTTCCATGACCAAAATCAATGTGAACTTTATCAAAAGTTTTTCCTTGCCCTTTATGAATTGTCACCGCCCAAGCTAATTTAACCGGTAATTGAGTAAAACTGCCAGTTATTTTCGGCTCTATTTTTTGAGTTTTTTCATCAAAAATAAATTCAATTGAATCCCACTCAACACTAGTAATATCATCAAAAGTACCATCATCAAATAATACTCTTACGGACTGCTGATTTGTCTTGATAATTTTTACAATATCGCCATTAATCCATCTTTGGCGAGAATCATTATTCAATAGCATAATTTGAGCGCCTTCTTTAAGAGAAAGTTTTTGAGCAGTAGGAAGATTCCTCTCTTTAAATTCGCCAGTAATCATCCCCGCATAAGTCTGCAATTTTGTTGACAACTTAGACAATTCTTCCATGTTAATAAAATCCGCCATATTGTTGGTTGGGACCAGTGAAATAATAAGTTCATTTTCTGGCTTTTTATAATCAGGATCAAACCTTGAATTGATTAAGTCAATATCATTAAAATCAAAAGAACAAACTCTCAAATTATCTAAAGTTTTTATAAATCTGTTTTGCTCTTCTTTATCTTGTCGATACATTTCGGTCAGCTCTTTTTTTACAAAGCTAAATTGTTGATAAACTTTTGAGTCAAAAAAATAGGGACTTTTGTAAACCTGTGTAAAAAATATTTCTTCGCCTTTTGTTACTATGGGAGGTAGCTGAAATAAATCTCCAATGGCCAAGATTTGAACGCCGCCAAATGGCTCATTCGCGCAAGGTCCATTCAGGCGCATAAATTTGTCAATACAGTCCAATAAATCTGCTCTAACCATAGAGATTTCATCAATGATGATGATATCAATTTTTTTATAAATTTTAACGCCCTTGCCCCGTCTTTTTTTTATTCTATCAATCGTTGTTTGAGGATGAAATTTAAAAAAAGAATGGATAGTTTGTCCTTGAACATTAACAGCGGCAACGCCAGTAAACGCTAAAACAACAACATTCTTTTTTGTTGTCGCCCTGAAGTATTTAAGAAAATCGGATTTGCCTGTGCCTGCCCTGCCAGTTAAAAAAATATTGTTATTTGAATTTTCAAGCATATCTATAACTTCTTTTTTCTCTTCAGTCAAGTCAAACTCGTTGGGTTCTTCGATGGCAATAAACTCCCTGCTAGAACGCCTCATGCTGATTTTTTTATTATACCGATATGTTGTCATAAATATAATTTTTAAATAATGCCGTCAATCAAATCATTTTCAAAATCAATAATGCCATCAAGCGTTTGTTTGTATTTGCTAATATCTGGAAAATCTAATTTTTTTATTTTTGCATTTACAGCTATAATCAATTTTTTTAATCTTTCTATATCTTCACCGGTAATTTTATAAGGAAGAAGCAGTATTTCATTTTTAGGAGTAGGGGATAGAAACTCAAGATATCCCGCATTTACCTCATAAGATGAATAATCGCGAGATCCTTCAACAAGAAGCTTATAAAATATAAGCTGCCTCTTGTATTCGTATAGCTGAATTTTTTGCATTTGATCTTTTCCTTTCCAACCTTTGTGATATTTCCCAGTTTTAAAATCATAAACTTCAAGAGTTTTATTTTTTTCGTCTGGAACTATTTTATCTATTTTTCCCGCAATATGAGCATTCTCAATCATTACTTGTTGTGTTCTAAAATTAGTTTCTATCCAGTGAGACGTGTCAATACGATCTTTTGCTGTTTTGAAGTAGATTTTCCATACATCGTTTCCTTTTGCAAAATACTTTTTAAAATCTTCTTTGTTCATTCTTTCTCTTTCCAAGTTCTTTTGAAATATAGTTTTTATTTCTTTTAACGCAGGAAGTTTTTTATTGATTTGTAAATAAATATAAATGGCTTCTATGGTCGCGTGCATTGCTGTGCCATACGACATACTTGTTGTCTTCGCTTGAGGAAATCGCAAGAAATTTTGTTCAAAAAAGAAATGAGGTCCGCCCTTGAGGGTGTTAAGAAAATTGTTAAGATGCGTTACGCTCATAATATATTTATCTGCCAAAGGTTTTAGGATAGCTTTTTCATCTATAGCGAGAGGAAAAATTGTTTTAAAAACAGTTTTTTCTAAAATTTTTATGGCGCTTTGAACAGATATGTTCTGGCGAACAGATTGAATGTTGGGCGATAATTTTTTAGAAAGAGCCGCCTCAAGAAATATTACTCTTAACGAATCTTTGCCATTTTCTTTTTTAAGATAACTAGTGGTGTAAAGGTGTCTTTTTGCGCGCGTCAGCGCAACATAAAAAAGACGCAAATAATCATCAAAAACATCTCCTGCCGGATCAATAGAAAGATTTTTGGGAAATAAAATCATTTCAGATTTCTGCGCTTTTGCCCAAATATCTTCTTGACAATTAATTACAAAAACTGTATCAAATTCAAGGCCTTTTGCTTTATGCGCCGATAAAAGCGTTACCGCATTTGTTCCGCTCAGATACGAACTTGTGTCTATAATAGGACGTTTGTGCTTTTCGTACATATCAACGCAATGCATCATATCGGCTAAGCGCGGCATGCTTGTTTTTGCGCTATATAATTTTATCGCGTGGACAAAAGCGCTTAGTCCCGATAAAAATTGCAAATAAGCGCGCGGATTTTTTTTATATTGATCTTTGTGAAAATAATATCGGCGAAATGGAGAAGTAAAAGATTGTTTTTCTTCTGAAGGACCAATTAAATCATCTATCAATATTTCTAAAGAATGTGTTTTGACTTTACTTGATACTTCCAAAAACCAATTGGCAATATTTTTAAGCTGAACATTACCGCTTTTAAGCATTGCGTCAATCCATCTTCCTTGTTCTTTTGTCTTTATGGTTTCGTTTGCATTAATAGATAGTTGCCATATTGTCTGGCGTTCAATGTCCCAAAATGGAAAAGATAAAACCGTTGGAAACAAATCATTTTGATAATAAACATTATTTTCCGAAAGAGATTCTATTAATCGCGCCAAAAGAATTAATTGCTGAATATGGGGATTGTTTAATATATTCTGTTGCCGTTCATATTGAATGGGAATATTTTCTGATTGGAGATATTCGGCAATAACTTCCAGCTGACGATGATTCCTAGCGATAATCGCAATATCGTTTGGATTTACTCCATTGGCTATTTTAGATTTTATTTCGTTAGCAATATATGTGTATTCGTGCAAAGCCGTATCAAACACATGCGCAATAATTGTACTATCTTTAATATCAGGATTAGCGCTTTCAAGTTTTTTCTCTATCTCTTCTAGTCGGTCTGTTAACCTATCTTCTCCTTGAGAAATTATGCTTTGAGCAAATTTTACGATAGGACTAGTAGATCTGTAATTTTTGACAAGAGTAATTAATTTTGTTTTTGGATATTTTTTCTTGAATTCTAAAACATTATTAATTTCAGCTCCTTGAAATTTATAAATCGCTTGGTCATCGTCTCCCACTACCATAATATTGGGTTTTTCTTCGTTAACGGGATTATCGGAAAGAAGATAGATAATTCTCATTTGCGCTTCATTGGTATCTTGGAATTCATCAACAAGAATGTATTGATATTGTTCCTGAAGTTGGGCAAGCATGCCTTTTTTGTTTTGAAGCGTTTGAATGGCGTCAAGAATCATGTCGTCAAAATCTATATAACCTAAATCAAACATTGTTTTTTGATATTCTTCGTATATTTTAGCCAAAGATAAATTTCTTTCTAATTGATACAGGTCTTTTAAACATAATTTTTTAGTGTCCGCATCTCTTCTAAGCCATTTATTTTTCCACTCAGTGAGCGGTTTTGTGCTGTTTTCTTCCATTGATCGCTCATAAGCAGACAAAAGCATTCTCAAAAATACCTCTTTGTAGCTTAGTAAGCTTGTGTGAGTGATTGGAAGAGGAAATGTTTCTGATTTATCAAGTTCGTCCATTGCTTTTGGTATTTGATCGCGAACAGTCTTTGATATGCGAGCTTCAAAAATAGGAACAAAAATTTTCTCAATGATTTTATAGTCCACGCCATTTGCCTGAAGAATTTTTTTATATTCATCTGGCGTAATACCAGATTTTTTCAACTGGCCAATCCTCCTTTTAGCGCTTTCTAAATAAATAAAAGCGCCATCTGGATTTTTGGCGCTAATCTTATCTGACAAAGAAATCTTGTTAAAAATATTTCCTAATATTTCTATTTGAATAATTTCATCTGCCGCTTTCATTTGCCTAGATTGATAAAATTCCTCCCTAAATTTATAAACAGTATCAAGGGCAAAACTATGAAAAGTATGAATTGCAACTTTATGAGCATTAACTCCGATAAGTCCGGCAAGACGATCTCTCATGTTCTTTGAAGCTGCATCGGTAAAGGTAAGGCATAAAATATTATTGGGAGAAACGTCTGTTTTTTTTAATATATTAGCAACACGCAAACTGAGTAGTTCCGTTTTTCCGCTTCCAGGACCAGCGATAACCATAACAGGTCCGTCTATGGTATCTACGGCTAATTTTTGCCTTTCATTTAAATTGTTGTATCTTGATTCAAATGGCATGAGGATAATTTCTAATTCTTAATTTCTAATTGAAAATTATTTTCTTCTATTTATCTTTAAAAAACATAGATAGTAAAAACAGCACAGCGCCTGAAATAATAATTAGAACTCCTGCTGGCAAATCAGTGATTTTATAAATGATCAAGCCGATAATCGGCGCTAAAATACCAAAAAATATAGATAGAAAAACATATTTCTTCATTGATTTGGATAAATTTCGCGCTGTAGCCGCAGGCACCGCTACTAATGCAGCGGTTAATAATACGCCAACTAATTTTACACCCAAAGCTACAATTACCGCAATTGATAATAAATAAATCAAATTATATTTTTTAATATTAATGCCCTCTGTTTTTGCCAGATCTTCTGATATGTTAATAAGGATCATTTGTGAAAAAATTTTCTTCACAACTCCAAAAACAACTAATGATAGTAAAATAGTAATTAAGGCCTCTTGCCACCCGATAGAAGTAATGTTGCCTATTAGAGCAGTTTCAGCTTCTTCTATCGGTAAGAATAAAAAAGAAACAGATACGCCAGTGGCAAAAACAAGGGCCGTTAGCGCCTCTGTTGGTATGTTAGTTTTTATCTCTAAGAGCCAAATCAAAAATATGCCTAAAATAATAAAAGGAAAAGCGCCCAAAGAAACATTAAATCCATAAATCAATGCTAAGGCTACTCCCGGAAAAGCTAAGTGGCCTAACGGTCCCGCAACTAAAGCCATTCTTTTTTGGAGCATTAGAGCGCCTAAATAACCGGCCACTCCGCCGACAGCAATACCGCTAATCAAACTCAAAAACAATTGATTTGTCATATTGTTTTAATGATTATGTTTGTAGAATTTAATTGGCATGCCATAGATTTCTTTTAGCTTTTCGGGAAACAAAACCTCTTTAGGCGTGGCATGGCAAATATTGTCTTTGCTCACACACAAGACATCGGTTGAATATTTAAAAACCACATTAAGGTCGTGAGTAATTAATATAATTGTTAAGTTTTGTTCTTTTTGAAGTTTGCGCAACAATCTATAGATTGTTTTTTCTCCACGAACATCCACGCCAACAGTCGGTTCGTCAAACAAAAGAATATCGGGATTGCCAGATAACGCCCAAGCCATAAGCATTCGTTGAAATTGGCCTCCAGACAAATTACCAATTTTCTTTTTTAAGATGTTTTGATTGTCAATGCCAACTAATTTTAATAATTCTACCTTTTCATCAAAATCTAATGATTTCCATCTTCCGTCAAAATCTAATGATTTCCATCTTCCGTCAAAATCTAATGATTTTCTAATTTTATTATGCTTTAGTTTTTTTAAAGACAAAAATTCTTCTACCGATAATGGTAAATTCTTTACTTTGAGATGAGTTAATCCTTGGGGCAAGTATCCAATTTTTACATTATCCTGCCAAATAATTTCACCAGTATATTTTGGAATTAAACCTAACAAAGTTCTTAATAATACTGTTTTGCCAGATCCATTCGGACCTAAAATAGTCAAAAACTCGCCTTTTTTAACCTGAAATGATAAATTATTAATAATTTTTTCATTATCCAATTCAACTGTTAAATTTTTTACTTGGAGAATATTGCTTTTCATAAAATTATTAATATATTTATTTGTGTAATAAGCATGCAACTGATTTTCTTTTTGATTATAACACTTAATATTAAACTACAATATTTAATTAAACCTTAATTTTAGATAAAAGAAAAGTAGAGATTAAAAAATGACCTCTACTTTTTGAATATTCACGATTTTAGTAATTATAAAGATTAACAGAGTTTAACGCTTGATTAACTGAATTAAATAATCCTTTAGCCATCCAAGTCGTAATAATTACAGATATAATAGTTAAGATTAAGGCAATAATGCCAATGTTTTTTGATTTACTGTCTTGTTGTTTCAAATATTTCCAACTATACCAAAGTCCAAATGGCGGTAAAAATAAGCTAATAGCATAGACAGTTATTTGTCTGGAAGGCAATACCGAAGGATGTCTATTGTCATTTGACTTACCACAATAAGGGCAAGTCAACGCTTCGTCAGACATTTCATGTCCACATTCTGTGCATTTTGTTAGCGCCATATTTTATATTAAAAAAATTAATTCTTAATTTCATTATATCAAAAAATCTTACTATAACAATCCTGGTCTTTATCAAAAACATTAAGGTTTATAATAAAAAAGGGTAAGCTCTTCGCCTACCCTTATTATGTTTGGCACTATATATTTATTTTCCAAGCGTACTCAGGGTCTTTAATAAATATATGATGAACTGCTGCTCCACCATTAGAAGTCATTGCTTGAACAATCGTTCGGACTATCCAACCACCGGGCACTTTCATTCGATAAGAGTGTGGTCCAACTGTAATGTTTTTTGCTTCTCCTTCCTCAAGAATTTTTTCCCACATCTTTCCTCCTTTTGAGATAATATTTTTTCTCTTTACAGAGTATAGCATACATTCAACAAAAAAGTCAAGTTTTTGTATGTGTCTGCTCATTAGCTATTGTTGTTCCATGAATAAAATAAGTAATTTTTACTGCTATATTGTTGATAAGGTTAAAAAGTTAAAAGGTTTCAGCAAGGTGACGACAATATCTTTATTTTAAATCCTGCATCAAAGTATTTATAAAATTAAAATCTTTATCTCCTTTCAAAATTACATCAAAATTCTTTTCATAATTTTTCCTTAATTTATCATAATCAAAATTCAAAAAACCTATTTTTAATAAATTGGAGTAATCAAAACCTTCAATCATGCCTAGATCTCCGATGCTATCTCCCAATAAAATAACATTTTTTCTCTTTTTGATTGATTTATAAAGTTCAGGGATTTTTTCTAAGATCGTTTCGTCTTTATTCATGCAATGAATTATTGGTCCTTTTGTCGAAATTGCTCTTTCATTGTCGTCCCAATTAAATTTATTTGTTATATAAAAAATATTAGAATAATCTTTTCCAATTTTCTGAAAAAATAATTGGATTGCATCGCCACAACCGCTTGCAGAAAAAATAATTAAAGGAATGCCTTTCTTATAAAGCAGATCCAAGAATTCTGGAACACCCTTTCTAAATTTAACATGGCCATTTTTAACAATATCCTCTATGTCTGATTTAGATAATCCTGATTTTATTAATAGTTTATTATGAGTTTCCCACCACTCTTGCATTGCTTTTTTCTTCTCGGGCAAAGGAATATCTGGATCTGTCTCAATAGAATGATACTTATTAAATAACTTATGAGCTTTTTCTGCATATCCTGCCACTAAATAATTACCATCTCTGAGCATATAAATAATAGATGGCGTTCTAACTCCATTAATAGTTCCATAAGTCAATGTTCTGTCAAAATCAGACAAGATATGCAAATTTTGATAGCCTGTTTTTTTTATTTGAACCTTTAGTCTTTCAAAATTTTTAGGATTAGGAACGATAGCTTTCATGTATTAACAAAGAAACTTAGTGACTCGCTTATAAATACCTATAGATATCGTGTTTACCAATGGAAATAAATAAAATATCTCCATTTTTCATACGTTCAAAAATAATTCTATAATTACCGGCTATAGAAATAGACCAAACACCCCTAAATTTACCATGCAGTTCATGGAGTCTTAACGAAGGATGAAGGAGGTTGTCTTTAAATATTTTCTCTTTTTTAATTGCTAATTTGACTATCTGTTTTGGTAAAAACTTTAATTCTTTAACAAATTTTTGGGAATAATAAATATTCTTAATTATCATATAAGGTCTTTTATTGAATTAGCGACCTTGTTTTGTCAGATATAAGGTCTTTTATTGAATTAGCGACCTTGTTTTGTCAGATATAAGGTCTGCTATTGAATTAGCAGTTATGCTTTTGTCCATCTTATATTCTTTTTTAGCTTGTTTAATAGAATTTAGAAGTTCGGCTTCAGAAATTAAATCCTTGTCCATTTCAACAAGTTGTTTAATATATGAACTCACAGAACTAAAACCCTTTTTTTGAGCCATTTTTTTGGTTTCATTAGCAAGGCCTTGAGGAAAAGATACGCTTAAAATTTGACGCATATTTTTTAATTACTAATTTATTATCATTGTAATACATCTGTATTACATTTCAATAGGACTTATCCACAACGCCTAAAAAGTTATAAAAAAAATACTCCCCGTCAAGAGATATGTGTTTGTAGGTACCTGCGTAACATTCTTTTGTTTGATATCTTTTTATAAAATAGAGTTGACCCCATTTTTTTCCTTCCATTGGCCACATATATTTTTCCAACCATTCTTTTAAGGGTTTATCTTCAGCTCTGCCGCGAAAGGCAATCATGGCAGCATGACAATGGGCATTAACTAATGGCAAATTGAAATTATTTGACATTTTATAAAAATAAAATTAGTTTTTTTGAAATTATCTTCTAATTTGCCTCTTCCTACCGATAGAAACGCCTAACCAAATACCAAGACCAAATAACTCAATACCACCAAAAATGATGTCAATTGTTGGCGAAAAAAAGTAACCCGTATCAGACATTAAAAAACCAATTAATTGAACAACTATTATGACCGCTATAATTGTTATTATAATGCTTGTTTGTTTTTTCATAATTAAGTTACATTACAAATTATTCTAATTATATTTTTATTATACCACAAAATAAAAATAATCACTCTAATTATATTGGATAATCATTTAGTAGCCATCAATAAATTATGTTTAACTCAGCTTATTGACCTATTGTAAATTTTATAGTATAAGAGATATATCCTTATTTATTTAAATTATTGATCCGCTCTACAAAAAAAGCGGTTTTAATTTTTTTATGGACATAAGAACCTCCGCTTTTAGCGGAGAACCTTGTTTCACCTAAGAACCTCCGCTTTTAGCGGAGAACCTTGTTTCACCTAAGAACCTCCGCTTTTAGCGGAGAACCTTGTTTCACCTAAGAACCTCCGCTTTTAGCGGAGAACCTTGTTTCGCTAAAGTATGATACATAATCTTGAAATACGCAATATTGCGATTATCGCCCATGTTGATCACGGTAAAACAGCCTTGACCGACGCATTAATGCAACAAACAGGAATGTCTGAGGCAGGGGTTAGCATGGATAGCGATATGCTTGAGCAAGAAAGAGGTATAACTATTTATTCAAAAAACACCTCTATCTACTACAAGGGCACAAAAATAAACATCGTAGACACGCCCGGTCACGCCGACTTTGGTTCAGAAGTTGAGCGTGTTTTGCGTTCCATAGATTCTGTACTTTTGGTAGTTGACGCTCAAGAAGGTCCAATGCCTCAAACAAAATTTGTTTTGAAAAAATCACTTGAGCTCGGACTGAATCCAATTGTAGTACTGAATAAAATAGATAAACCAGCCGCAAGGCCTGATATTGTGCAAGAAATGGTTTATGAGCTCTTTCTTGATTTAGGAGCAAATGACAAACAACTTGATTTTACTACGCTTTATGCAATCGCTCGCAATGGTATTGCTAAAGCAAGCCTAAATGATGATTCCAAAGATTTAACTCCTATTTTAATTACGATTTTAAAAGAAGTTCCAGTGGCATCAACCGAAGAAGCAAAGAATAAACCTCTGCGAATGCAACCGTTTAATTTAGCATATGATAATTTTCTGGGACGACTTGCTATCGGAAGAATCTATGAAGGATCAATTAGAGATAATTCTAAGGTAATTATTAAAGACATGGAGGGAAAAATTCGCGAAGGCAAAATTACCAAACTATTTACTTTTGAAGGATTAAAAAGAAAAGAAGTGGCAGAAGCTAAGGCGGGCGACATTGTAATGATTGCCGGTCTTCCTGACATATTCATCGGAGAAACTATTTGTGAAAATGCGGAACAGAAGCCCTTGCCAGCCATTAATATTGATGAACCAACAATTTCATTGAATTTATTTGTCAATAATTCTCCTTTTGCTGGAAGAGACGGAAAGTATGTCACGAATAGACAGCTCAAAGAAAGATTAGAGAAAGAATTAGAAGTTAATGTTGGGCTAAAAATTGATTTTTTCGGAATTGATCACTATAAAATTTATGGCAGAGGCGAAATGCATATTGCAATTCTACTTGAGAATATGCGTCGTGAAAATTACGAAATGCAAATATCACAACCACGCGTAATTATCAAGGAAGAAAATGGCGTCAAGCTTGAACCGTTTGAGGAAGTTACTATTAGCGTGCCAGAAAAAATGTCTGGAACTGTTATCAAAAAACTTTCAAGTCGATGTGGCAATATAATGGAGATGACATCAAGGCACGGTAGCACAAGGATTATTTTTGAGATTCCGACTAGAGGATTGCTTGGGTATAGAAATGAATTCGTGGTTGATACTAAGGGCGAAGGTATTATTTATACTCGAGTTATCGGATTTAGGCCTTACGTTGGAGATATAAAGAAAACTAATGTCGGATCAATGATTTCAATGGTAGCTGGAAAAGCTCTCGGTTTCTCGCTTTACAATCTTCAGAATAGGGGAGCGTTATATATTGGAGCTGGCACACAAGTGTATGAGGGAATGATTATTGGTAACACAGCGAAAGGAAAAGATTTAACCGTAAATCCGACAAAAGGAAAACAATTAACAAATATACGCGCAGCAAGGTCTGATGAAGCAATCACCTTAACTCCGCCAATAAAATTAACACTCGAAAAAGGCATGAGTATTATGAGTAAGGACGAATACTTAGAAATTACTCCAAACAACATTCGCCTAAGAAAACAATTCCTGACCGAATATGAAAGAGTTAAAGCAAAGAGAAAAAAACAAAATTAAATTTTCAAATTTCTTTCGTCTTAAATAGAAAACAAGCCCGAAAATGGGCTTGTTTTCTGTTTATTTGATTATAGTAAATCAATTGTTAGATGCGAGTTATATTTGTTGCGTTTGGTCCTTTATCAGAATCAGCTTTTTCAAAAGACACTTTGTCTCCTTCTTTTAACTCCTCAAAACTGACATCTTTGAGCTCGTTTCTGTGAAAAAATAGATCTTTTTCTTCACCGTCAACAGTAATAAATCCAAATCCCTTGGCTTGAATAAGTGTTTTGATTGTTCCTTCCATAATAGTATGAATTAATTCAAATTAATATTTTAAGATTTTACTCTAAAGTTTAGTTCCCGAACAAAGTCGACTAAATTTTTACGGATAACTATCTTGTGTAAATAAGATTAACATTTTTTTAAAAATTATCAAGAGAAGATAGTTTTTAATTATGTTTTCTCTTTTTTGCCTTTTCCTCAAGCATAATCCTCTTAATCTCAAGACGCTTTGCAGTTTTATGAGAACTTGTTTTTTTCTTTGAGACTATTCCTTTTTTTCTTTTTGCCATGTAATTATTTTAATTAATAAACAATTTATATACAGATTATATCACAAACTTTAATTAAAAAAAGGGATTCCTTTCTAAAAACTCTCCAGATTTATTTATTCTTCTTGAAAATGAGATAACACCTTCATGCAATCCTCTCGTCGTCAATGCCTTAATGCTTTTAGCAAAAACGTTCAAACATTTATAAAAAAAATGGACGTCTGACGTCCGATAAATTTAAGTTACGACGACGAATGATTATGAAGTAGGACAATTAGCAAAAAGCCAGTCAATGAGTTTTTTTCGATGCTGAGCGATGGACCATGAATTTTCATGTTCAAACAATGTTGGATAGAGTTTCTGAAATTTTTCTAAGGTGGCGATAGAGGCATGCGGAAAAATCTTCGGGATGCTTTGGTTATAAGTTATTAAAAACACAGAAAGAGTAGTCTCCATTTTGCTAAGCTCATATGTTTCGTCTTTTTTTTTCATTGTTGATAATTATATAACAAACTAAATGAAAAATCAATTCTGATAAAAAGCGCATCAAAAAACCACAACAGATGTGGCCCTGCCTGCCGATAGGCAGGTTTCAGAAAAAACTTCGAAAAATAGACTTCATTAGAACCTGTTTAATAAGTATTGACTATAAAAATTTTCCATTTTAAGGCTGAAAAAGATCTTCAGGAATAAACTTAACCTCTTGAACTTGAGGAAACTGTTTTGCCGTAGCTTCAATCTGAAACCATAATATCCCTATTCGGCATGAACCACCAATAGTTTTACTATTAGGATCATCAAATTCAAGTGTTAGATTTCCCTCTTTAAGAGAAGCTCCTTTTAATGAAAATCCATCTAAGGGATATTCAGTAGTAATTCCTTGAGCTTTTTCTTTATTAGTAAGTTCTCCAAGAAGCAAAAGTTTTATAGCATCTTGAATTGGTGTTTTAGTAATAATTTCACGCTCTATTGCTACAAGTCCTTTTCTACTGCAAAGAACATTGCCTGTCTCGTCTTTATCTAAATCAGAGTTGTAATAATAAAGTTTTATTGCCTCAAGGGATTTTTCGGTTTTTTCTAAAATCACTGGGATGCGAAGTTCATTATAATTTTCTGGTAAATCAGAAGGATTTGATTTTTCTAAAATCAAAGTGCCTTTTCGAGTATTCGCAACCTCAAAATTCAATTCAGCTTCAAAAGGAACAAAATCTTCAGTCATCCAATCGTCTTTTGCTTGAGCATAATGTTGAATAATAACTTCTCCGTTTTCATTAATTAATTTTATTGGGAAACTTGCTTCAAAAAACCAATATCCTCTCGCTTCTCCTTTTATCAAAATAGAGCTTTGGATAGCTTGATTAGGGCGAGGATTATCCACCCTTATTAAATCAATTTTTTCTAATTCATTACCAATGTCTTCTGTAAAGCTCCTGCCATCAGGCGCCTTGCATTGCCTAGGATAACTCTCTAACACAGGATTACCAGCAAAAACACATTCTTCAAAATTATTGATATCGGCAATTGGTGCTTCGCCCAATCTAAATATTAGATATGCTGTAATCCCTAAAATAATAATTATGATAAAGAAAATAGGTATTTTTTTGCTCATATATTATATTTTACCAAAAAATCGCCCAAAAGGCGATAAAAGTTTTGGCTATCCTACTTAAGGTCTTAAATTTAAGTTCAAATTTGGCTTGCTTGGGCGGACGATTATCCCTGCCTGCCCGTAGGCAGGTTATGCCAACTTCGTTGGCGCGCCGTCTATTTATTCAAATAAGTAAAGGTCAGCTGTAAAACGGTGGCGAATGAGACCCATAGGAGATACGGGATGTTGGCGTATATGATCCAAGTGTAGGTGGGAGCGCCGGTCTCAATGTGGATCTTGAGGCCGAAAGAATAAATAGCAATGAGCGCCCAAATAAGTGTGCCGAGAACAAGGAGAATATCAATCGCCGCCAAATAATTATTTTTTAAACCAAACTGAATGGGCGTAAAGGCGAAGTTGAAGAGTAGATTGAGCGCAAATGGCAAAGCCACAATCCATGGAATCTTTTTAGTGAATGTCTTGTAAAACACGGTGCCAAAAGAAACTGCGATAATCGCATACAAAACCGTCCACACCGGCCCAAAAAGCCAGCTCGGTGGCGCCCATGTTGGTTTGATTAGTTGTGAATACCAGTTGTAGGTGTTCATGAAATTATTTTAACATTTTTAAAGCGGAATCTACATTCGCCCCGAAGACGAGGTAGATTACCATGCACGCAACGGCAAACGCGATACCAAAGATACGCACTGCTTTTCAGCTGAATCGATTCATACTATATAGAAATGGGGTAATTGGTGCCTGGTACTATTTACTACTACTATTTACTATACAATTGGCTCCGCAGGTAGGACTCGAACCTACAACCCACTGATTAACAGTCAGTTGCTCTACCAATTGAGCTACTGCGGAATAAAGTTTACCTTGACGGAAGAGTAAGAACCTTTCGCTTTGCTCAAGAACCTTGACGGAAGAGTAAAGATTACTTTGACGCCTGCCTGCCGGCAGGCAGGGAAAAGTAAAGATTTTGCAGATTTATATCATATCATTAAATCCACTAAATTCAAGACTTTTGAGTCTCAAAATTAAGTGGAAATCCTAGCGGCAAAATTAAATGAGTAAAAATACTTTTGCCAATCTCTTGCCTTAGAGTGAAAAATGTTGTCTCCTTTTATAAAATCAATAAAAAGCTCTTTGGCTCTAATAATTTCTTTTAATCCTCTTAAATTTCGCTTATCTTCTATCGTTAAATCAAAAAGTTCTATGGCTCGTTCAAAGCTCTTCTCAAAATATTCTTCTTTGTTTTTTTTTCCATTTGATTGATCGTCCAACTTCGCTGCCGATGTTGGCCATTTGTTCAAAGAAGGTAAGCTTTTCCCATCTCCCCGCAGCTAATTTTTTGTGTTGATAGGTCATTTAATAATTAGGACGAAAGTTTAAGGATAAAATTTGTTTAATATCCTTTTAATTTTGCTATATCTTTGTGTGCTTTTAATTTCAATAACGATTTTGCTTCAATTTGACGAATTCTTTCGCGCGTTACGCCAAAAACCTTACCAACTTCTTCAAGCGTGTGTGTAATATTATCATCTAATCCAAAACGCATTTCCAGGATCTTTTTTTCTCTATCGGATAAATCTTCTATCAATTCATAAATATGAGTTTTGAGCATTTTTCTTGCGGTTAATTCAGAAGGGGAAAGTTCTCTTTTGTTTTCAACGAATTCCTCAAGAGTAGCTTTGTCTTCTTCGTCGCCAATGGGAGTTTCAAGTGATACTGTGTTTTGAGAAATTTTCATAATATGGCGAATTTTTTTTAATTCAAGTCCCATTTCAGCGGCAACTTCTTCGGATAGGGGATCGCGCCCCAATTCCTGAAGCAACCTTCTCTTCGCTTGGGTATATTTAGAAATAGTTTCCACCATATGAACTGGTATTCTGATTGTGCGCGCGTGATCGGCCAATGAACGAGTAATCGCTTGCCTAATCCACCAAGTAGCGTAGGTTGAAAATTTAAAACCTTTGGTATAATCAAATTTCTCCACGGCCTTCATAAGCCCCAGTGTTCCTTCCTGAATAAGGTCAAGAAGACCCAGGTGAGCGCTTCTGCCAGAATATCTTTTGGCGATGGAGACTACTAATCTTAAATTGGCCCTAATTAAAGCTTGGCGAGCATTTTCATCGCCCTTAAGAATGCGTTTTGCTAATTCAATTTCTTCTTCGCGTGTCAATAAAGGAACTTTGCCAATTTCCCTTAGATACAACCTAATAGAATCCACCCTTTCTTTGCCGACAGTTTCTTGTTCTTTTTCTTTTTCCTTTTCCTTTTCTCCCGCTCCATTGTAGTCAATCATATCTTTAGCGTCTTCAATTAAAATATTTTCTGTTTTTAAATCATCAATTAATTTTTCCAAGCCGTCTAAGTCTTGCTCAATGTTAGGAAAAAACTTAAGCACTTCATTGAAAGTAACAAAACCGCGCGACCGTCCTCGCCTAATTAGTTTTTCAATTGCATCTTGTTTCATCATCGCTTTTTTTATACTTTTTGTTTTCACTTTTTTTGGAGACATTTTATTTTTAATAATTTAACTTGAATCTTTTAATGTGCCCGGATAAACTCCGTGAAAAGCAAGGTTCCCCGGTGAAACCGGAGGTTCTTCCTTTTTTTGGAGACATTTTATTTTTAATAATTTAACTTCTATTTAAAAGTATTTTGGAGTTTGATAATTAGACTTTTAAGTAATTTCATGTTCTTACTTTTATCGGCCTCTTTAATTTTTTCGATAATTTTTAGCTGCTCTTTCTTGTTTTCGTCCATGGCAATTTCATTAACAATCTTTTGAACTTCCATTTCTTGTTCTTTCGCATTCAATCCTTCGTAAAGCTTTGAGAAGTCAGCTTTAAGTGAAAGCTGGCTCAAAAAATTATTTTTGACCGTGGTTTGTTTTTTAGCACTTTTAATGAGTTGGAAAGCTTCTTGATTTGCCTTATTTGAAAATATTTTATCATTAAAATTAGAAAGATTCTTTTTTAAGAGCTGGGGATATTTAAGAAAAAGCATTAAAAAATTTTCTTCAGAAAGTTCTCTCCTGTTTTTAGGAACAGCGTTATTTTCAGAAACATCTTCTCGCTCTCCTTCTATTATCGTGCTTTTAGTCCTGCTAAGCGCTTCGTAAAGATATTTTTCATCAACACCAAGCTCCTCAGCCAATTTATTGACCCAATGCGATTGTTCAATTTTATTTGCAAGCGCCTTAATTAGCGGCAACACTTCCTTGGCAATTTCTTTTTTATCATTTACCGTTTTTTGAAAGTGAGTTTTAATAGCTTTATTGAGACTGTATTCAAGAAATTCTTTGCCTCCTTTTACAAGTTCTTTCCATTTTTTTTCATCAGAGAGAACAATATCGGCCGGATCCTTGCCTCCTTTAAAGATGATGACTTTAAGAGAAAATCCCATAGAGAGCGCTTTTTTAATGGCATTTTTAGTTGCTAAAACGCCTGCCTCGTCCTGATCAAAACAAAGTTTTAGCTTATCTGTGTACCTTTTGAGAATTACTAAATGTTCTTCATTGAGGGCCGTTCCACAGGTAGCAACAACATTTTTTACGCCGGCTTGGTAAGACAAAATTACATCAAGATTTCCTTCTACTAAAATAGCAAATTTATTTCTGCGAATAGCTTCTCTTGCTTTTGTTAATCCATAAAGAGTGCGACTTTTATTATAAATTGGCGTATTGGGAGAATTAATATATTTTGCCGATATTTTTGTATCGCCTTTGGGTTCCGGATAAATGCGACCAGAAAATCCAACTATTTGATCAGCTAAATTTTCGATAGGAAACATAACGCGCGCCCTGAATCTATCATAATTTGAATTTGCTTTTTGTTCCGCTTGCGGTTTAATAATAAGGCCAGCGCTTATCATATCTTTTTCCGCAATACCGGATTCTTTTAAATGTTCTTTTAAGTCGCGCCAGCTATTCAAGGCATAACCTAAGCGGAATTCTTTAATAGTCTTAGGACTTAATCCTCTTTCGGCTAAATATTTTTTTATTTCCTTAGCTTCTACGGCCTTTTCCAAATTTTCTTCAAAAAATTTTGTCGCTTCTTCGTTAATATCAAAAAGGTGCTGTCTTTCAGACCTTAATTTGGGATCTTCTTTCCTTAGAGTTACCCCGGCTTTATTAGCCAAGAGATGAAGAGCGTCGCGAAACTCTAATCCCTCAATCTCCATTACAAAAGTAAAGATATCGCCACCCTTATGGCAATTACTAACAAGAAAATTACTTACTACATAAGAGTGATCTTTTGTTATCGTTAAATCATAAGTATCTCCCTTATAATATCTTGCCTTAATTTCTTTAATGGGACAGAGCCAATATAGGACTTCTTTCTTTTTGTAGAAGTGACTATAATGAGCAAGGAGATTTTCTTGCCATTCTATGTTATATGCTTTCCTATGATGAACTCCTTTTTTATCAATTCTTTCTTTGCGGACATAGAACGAAGGAGCAATTTTTAACCTTAATAAGATATCTCTTAACTGCTCCGCTAAAACCAGGGAAATTGTACCAATTGCTTTGTATCGTCGGTCTTTTTTGCATTTCGCAACTCTGCCTTCAGTGCCATCTCCTTTATGAATAGCATCTAAAATTATCCGCTGTTTTTCTGTTGGCAAGTATTGGAATTCAAAAGGAATATGTTTATTCTCTGCTCCCTTTCCGCATAAATTTTCGAAAACATTCGCTAATTTTGAGTTGCAAGCAGTAATTTCTAGTCCCGTTTTTTTGCCTTTTTTCCTTCGATAAATACCGGATTTTAGCCCAAAAATCTCTTTTATTAAAACTCTGATTTCTTGACCAAATTCTTCCTCGTGATTCCCTAAACTAAATCTTATATACGCCCGGTGATTGCTCCCTTCGGCTATATAATAACCAATTAACTTTAAGAATTTTTCATCAATTTTTATCTTTGAAGGAATCTTACTAATATCTGGTCCAAAATTACTTATTCTTCGCGTATAGTATCGGTTTAAATTAATCAGTGCCATATCTCTGATTTCTTGATTAACAGGATAAAGAAGGAAATCGTCTTTTGCTAACTGGTTAGCTGGTAATTTTTCTATCTTATAATTTTGATAAAATTTTGCTGGGCAACTCTTTTGACAGTACCATTGACAAATTCTCGTTTTCCTTCCCTGATATTTACAGCGCTTTGTTTTAATTACATACACTTCATGATCGGCTGTTAAAGAAGTGATTTCGCTGGATTTTCTTGTTCTTATGTCAAATATCTTTCCTTTATATGGTCGCCATAAAGTTCGCAACACAGGAAGATATCGACCATTATGGGTCAGAACTTTGTCTCCTATTTGAATATCTTCTATTTTATGAAATCCTTTTTCGCTTTTTATCAAAGAACCTGGCAAAAAACAGCCAAAACAATGCCAAATCTGCTTTTCGGGAGAAACGACAAAAGAAGGAGTTTTTTCTTTGTGAAAAGGACAACATGCCTTATAGTTAACGCCTGCTTTTGTGAGCTTAAGATATCCCTGAATTACATCAACTATATTAAGACGATTTTTAATCTCTTCGGAAGGAGAAAGCATAATGAAAATTTAAATCCTAAAGTTCAAAATTGAGCTAAATAATATTTTTAAACACCAAAACTTCCGATATTTCATATCGGTTTTCTTCTTACCGGTTATATTTTATCAGATTTTTAGAAAAATTCAATTAGAAAAAAGACAGTTTCGTTTTTTTTGAAACTGTCTTGTTGTCTAAATAAACTAATGCTTGTTAGAAAGATTATTATTTGTTCGATGAATATCCTTTGAGATATAGCTATCAATATTTTTCCATACTTTGAAAACAGCCAAACCAGTGAGTATAATCATTACTAACGAAATCCCCAGAGGAAGCAACCATTCGCTTTGTTTTTCTTGCCCTAAAGAGATAATGCCCCAAATTGAGTAGATTATGCCTCCTGATCCTATTATTCCGTAAAAACATATCTCTATTTTTTGACGCATTGAGAGTTTACGCCTCTTTGGAAACTTCATCTCTTCCTCCTTTTATTAAGAGATAGTTACAGTTTAAGACAAAGGATGTTCTTTGTCAAATTTTATCAGATTTTTAGAAAAATTCAATTAAATAAAAAAGGGCAGTTTTAGCTGCCCCTATGTTTATGTCTTATCTATAAGATGGGAAGAAGGGTGCAAGATCAAAATAAACATATTCACCATCCCACTTATACTCAACGTCACGCAGAAAATAAATAGCAACAAATGAATCAATGGCTTCTTTTAGGGCATCTTTGTCAATATAAATCAACAAGATGCCGTGATAGGGCGTAAAATAGATGACATTACCTGTATACCAACTCCTATCAATCCCATCACCTTTTGTAAACGATGTTGCTGTTTCAAGGGCCACAAAGAACTTTGGACAATAGCTGCTAAAGCTCAAAAGCTCATCTAATGTCTTAAGAAAAACAGTCGGCATACCGCCTCCATTAAATAGTCCATCAATAACTAGAGCTTTATTAGTTTTGGGACTAAGCCTTACTCTAGATAAATCATCAAAGGATCCAAAACTAACCACTCCCATAAATAGTATTATACATACTATCAAACTTACAATTAGCCTTTTGTTCATTTCCTCCTCCTTTTATTAAGAGCTAGTTACAGTTTAAGACAAAGGTTATTCTTTGTCAAATTTTTATCTTTTATAGAATCTGTAGATGTTGTAGATGTCGGACATCTACAGTTATACATTTGCAATTATATTCATACTTATATTTGACAATAATTTTTTCTCGTTTAAGATAAAGAGAGTTGGAGTGGAGAATTTCTAATAGGAGGGAAAATATGAAAAAAGGTAAAATTATCGTAATAGAAGGTCCCGACGCTTCGGGCAAAAAAACTCAATTTGAACTTTTGAAACAAAGTTTTGAGAAAATGAACATTCCTTTTATTACTTTTGATTTTCCCCAATACAAAGAAACGGCCGGCGGAATATTGTTGGACAAAATACTTTGGCGTAATCGCGCAAAAGAAAAGACAAGGGAAGAAAAAAAACTCTTTCCTGATCCCAATACCGTTTCTTCTTATCTTCTGGCTCTTGCTTATGCCGTTGACAGAGCGCCTATTGCTCAAAAGATACGTAAGGCAACAGAAAACGGCAAATTTGTTCTTCTCAATAGATACCGGACTTCAAGCTTCGGACATCAAGCGTCTAAGTTAAAAACTCTTGAAGAGAAAATTGAGTTCATTAACTGGCTAGAAAAATTAGAGATTAAAGACTTGAGTTTGCCCAAAGAAGACATTGTTCTCCTGATGGATATTAGTTTAGAAAATCAAAGAAAGCTTTCTCAGAAACGAGGAAGGAAAGAAGATAAGGCGGAAGCAGACAGAGAACACCAAGAAAAATCTCTAAAAACATTCAAATGGTTAGCTGAACAGCTTGAACGTTGGGTTGCGATTCAGTGTCAATCAGCGTCGGGCAGAATGCGTTCTCCCAAGACAATTAATCGAGAAATTATAAATGTCTTAAGGGCAAGGCACATTATATAGTATAGTATAAAGTTTACGGAGGAACTGAATAAGTTCCTCTTTTCTTTATTAAAATTTGAATAAAGAGTTAAAATTAGGTATTATTGATCTATAATCGTTAAATTAATTTTATGAAGATATTCTCTGGCATACAGCCAACAGGAAAATTACATATTGGAAACTATTTTGGCGCTATCCAAAATATGGTTCGTCTTCAAGACAAAGGCGAAGCAATTTTTTCTATTGTTGATTTGCATGCAATAACGATTAAATACGATCCGAAAAGTTTTCAACAAAAATTAAAAGATACTGTTTTAGATTTTTTGGCTTGCGGCATTGACCCTGAAAAATCAGTTGTTTTTATCCAATCTCAAGTTAAAGAGCACGCTGAACTTGCTTATCTCTTAAGCGCAATTACGCCCATAGGTCAGCTTCAGCGAATGACCCAATTTAAAGATAAATCACAAAAAGAAAAAACTGTCAATACTGCTTTACTTATTTATCCTATCCTAATGGCTGCCGATATTCTGCTTTATGATACTAATATTGTTCCTATTGGAGAAGATCAAAAACAACATTTGGAATTAACCCAAGATATTGTGCGACGCTTTAATTATCAGTTCGGCGAAGTTTTGGGACTCCCCAAAATAATTATTCCTCAAGACGGAGCCAGAATTATGAGCCTAACAAACCCCTTGCGCAAGATGAGCAAGTCAGAACCGGAAGGATGTATTTTTTTAACAGACGAACCTGAAACCATCAAAGACAAAATAAAAAAAGCTATTACTGACACAGAAAGAAAAATTAATTTTGTTCCCAATAGGCCAGCGCTTGCGAATTTGATTACTATTTATGGTCTTTGCGAAAATAAGAAAATAGGAGAATTAAATTTTGATAAATTTGACGGTCATGCTCAGTTTAAAGAAGCGCTTGCCGCAAGTTTAATTAAAAAATTAGAGCTGATCAGGAAGAAAAGGGGAGAATTAGAACAAAAACCAGAATATATCAAGAAAGTTTTAGAAGAGGGAAGAAAGAAAGCGCAAAAAATTGCAAGCAAAAAGATAGAAGAAGTTAAAAAGGCAATGGGACTGACTTAATATTAAAATGAAGATTATTTTTATTGGTACAGGAAAATTTGGAGCAATTGTGCTTGAAAAACTGGTTCAATCAAAGTTTAGGCCAGATTTTTTAATTTGTCCTCATGATAAGCCAGCCGGAAGAAAACAAATACTACGAGCTTGTTTGACAAAAGAAATAGCTAAAAAATATAATCTTGAAATAGCCGAACTTAATACACTTAAGGGAAAGGAAGATTTATTTAAAAAACTTGCGCCCAATTTAATTATTGTCGCTGATACTAATTTTATCTTGCCTAAAGAAATATTAAAAATTCCTCAGAACGGATGTTTAAATATTCACCCATCTTTACTGCCAAAATACCGAGGATCATCTCCAATTCAAACAACTATTTTAGCGGGAGATAAAAAAACGGGAACAACAATTATCTTAATGGACGAAAAGATTGACCATGGAAATATTATAAAAAATAAAAAATTAAATATAAAAAATAAAATTTTTTACGGAAGAGTAAAAGACATACAATACAAAACAGAAAGCGCAAAACCAACTTACGAAATCTTAAGAGATGATTTAGCTGAATTGGGAGCAGAATTGCTTATTAAAATTCTGCCTGATTGGCTTCGGGGAAAAATTAAATCAAAAGAACAGGAACATAATAAAGCAACCTACACAAAAAAATTAACCAAACAAGATGGCCAAATTGACTGGTCAAAGCCCGCGATAGAAATTGAACGCCAAGTGAGAGCGTTAAATCCCTGGCCGGGAACTTATACTTTTTTTGAACATAAAGGAACAAAAAAACGATTAAAGATTTTAGCCGTTTCAGTTTTAAAAATCAATGGAGAAAAGTTAAAAAACAAAAAAACTGGCAACATTATTAAATCAGATAAAAAAATGATTATTGTTTGCGGAGAAGGATTTTTAATTCTTGAACAAGTTCAGCCGGAAGGAAAAAATCCTATGTCAGGAGAAACATTTTTAAATGGATATGGGGAAATAGATAAATTAAATTAAATTAAAAAAAGAAGAGGGAAGGCGCCCTATGGCGTCTTCCCTCTATTGTTCTCTTTCCTCCCCTTAATCTTCTGATAGAAAATGACTATCGCTATAGCCGGTGTAATGTAATAGATCAAGTAAATGATCCAGTGGGCATAAATGCCCACAATCCAGAGCACACAGCTCACTCCAATTAGGCCTGCCAAGTATCCTTTTGCTTCTCGCAAGCTCATCTCCTTCCACCAATCTTTAACTTTATCAAAGACGGATGGAGAAACAGATGTCCTTCCTGTGTACCATTGCCATGCAGCAAACGCTGCGCAAACAAAAATCATGCCTATCAAAATCTGGACTACTGTCATCGTTTCCTCCTTTGCTGAATTTTTTTCGAGTAACTTTAATCTCTTACCCCTTCTGCTATTCATTATAACATACAATGTATTAAAAAGCAATGATTTTTGGTAATGTATACACACATATGGCACTTTCTGGTAGTCTAGGGATATATGAAAACTATGCCCAAAAGCGTACAAGAAGAACGTTATCGTTGGATAAAATCTATCCTTAATAAAGATAGAACCATCAAGTCTATGGCAGAAGCCTCTCCCTTCTCCGAAAGAACATTGAAGAGATGGCTGGCTAGTTATAGAAAGAGCGGACTAATGGGGCTGGTCCCTAAGTCTACTAGACCCAAGACCAATCCCAAAGAAACGCTCATACGTATTAAAGAAAAGATAATTGAATTAAGAAAACGGGAAGACTGTTGCGCTAAAAAATTAGCCTGGAAGCTTGAAAAAGAAGGAATTAGTATTCATTACCAAACTATTCAGAAAATAATCAGAAAAGAAGGATTAACGAGAAGATATAGGACGCGAAAGATAACCTACAAGTACATTAAAGTTCCTCTAAGAATTGGCGAGATAGTAGAGATAGATGTTAAGTGGGTACCAGACAGAATAGACGGCAAGAGATATTACCAGTTTACTGCAATTGATTGCGCTTCTAGGTGGAGATATCTTAGAATATATGATGATCTTGGCAATAATTCTGCAATAAACTTCTTGAAAAAACTAATTAACGTTTCTCCTTTTAAAATACAAGCAATCAAGACAGATAATGGATCTTGCTTTACTAATAGATATGCTGGATATTTAAAGAGTACCGATCCTCTTAATCCTCGATTGCATGATTTCGATGTATTGTGTGCTAAGATGAGAATGGAACATTATCTCATTGATCCTGGTAAGCCGGCTCAGAACGGTAAGGTAGAAAGGTCTCATAGATCAGATCAAGAAAGCTTCTATGACAAGTTAAAGTTCAATTCAGAGAACGAATTGAAATACAAATTAAAACTTTGGAACATGTACTACAATGATTTAGAACATTGTGGCTTAAATGGAAAAACTCCTAATCAAATCCTTGGATTACGAGTGACAAATGTGTGTATCTAAAACATTTGAAAAATTTTAATTCAAAAAAATTACATAGTGAATAAAAAACAAAAATGCTTTATCGTTTGATATAAGGCCTATCTCTTAAGATAAGCCTTATTTTTCCGTCAAGGATTATCTTTTAAGATAAGCCTTATTCTTTATTCTTAGGTCTATGTACTCTAAGGACTCTTGGGCATTTATTTTTTTCTCGGCAAAAAGAGTTTTTAAAACATGCAATTGCCTCTCAATGCTGACTTGCGGATCAAAATATATATTCCAGTCATTATTAGTCTGAAGAATAAAATCATAATTTTGATTGATGATTTTAATTTCTTTAATACTGATGACTGTAATATCAGAAAATTCTTCTTTGAGATAAATAAGAGCATTGACTAGATTTTCGTTTTCTATTTTGTCTCCAGCCCTAAAATTATCTTTAGTGTTATCTTTTACGCTAAGAATAAAAGGGCCTCTGCTCTCAGGAGATTGCTTAAACAGCAACCCCGTTTTATCAAAGAAAAAACAGTTAGCATCATGGGCAGACGGACAAATAATTCCATCTTTTGTTCTTTCTTTAATGATAATTTTAACTCTATTAAAAAAATTTTTATCAAAAAAGAGAGAGATAGATGTATCTTCTATTTCTCTAAATTGTGTTTCCAATAATTTAGTTATGCTGTTTTGCTTTATTAGAAAGATAAGAAAGTTATTTTGGGGTAAAAAAAGAATTTTCTTATCAGTCAATTTTTCTAAAAAAACCGCTACATTCCTCTTTTGCGCTGATTCAATCCCTTCAATTTCCCAGTCCTTAATTTGCAAATAAGGATTAAAGAAAAGAAGAAAAATAGATCCCCCAACGATAACTGTTAATAAAACAAATTTAATTGAGAGAAGAGACTTTATTTTCATTAATCAAGATTACTTGGTATTTTTTCTAATTTAACCTTAATGTTCTTAGTTTTGCCCTGTGATAAAATTTTAAGGGAAATTTCTTGCCCCACCTGAGAACTTAAAATTACTTTAGCTAATGTATTTTTTTCATCAATTCGTTTTCCGTCAACTTCTAAAATAATATCATTTTCCCGAAGATCAATTTTGTCAGCTGGACTTCCCGGCATTACCGCAAGTTCAGTTGAAGAACTGCCCCTAATAATCAGGGCGCCATAATCAAGTGACAAATTATTTTGTTCTTGAATCATTTTGTTTAACATAACGAGACAATTCAAAACCAGCGTTTCCAGAAATAAAACCAATGACCGTAGATACCACAAAACTTATAACAATAATAATGATAATACTTTGTTTAGATAATATTGACTTGGTTAATTTGGACATGTTGCAAAGAAAAACGAAATTTTTAATGGAAGAGTAGGAAAAACTTAAAACTTAAAATGAAAAATTATTGTAGGATTATCAGAAATTTATATTTTTCCTTGTTTTAGCGAGCTATTTCGTACACTAAACCGACATTTATCTGAATTTCATTAGTGCCTGGTTCAATATTAGGCGTGGGCATAGCGATTTCTTCGGAAATATCGCCTCCGCCTATCATTGATTGTGTTTTATAAACAGGCGTGTAATCGCTTGATTCATAAAAATTTATAATACTGCCAAGTTTAATTCCAAGTTGTTTTGCAAGTATTTTAGCTTTTGACTTAGCGTCAGCAATAGCTTTAGCTCTTGCGTCAGATTTTGCCTTAGTTTGATCGTCAATTGTAAAATTAAGCCCTCCCATTTGGTTGGCGCCTAAATCTGTTGATTCTTGAATGGTTTTTCCTATCTCATTAAAATCTCTGATTTTTACTTCAAGATTTTGTCTTACTTCATATCCTGCCAATGTCTGTTTGCCTGTTTCACGATTATATTCATAACGAGGATAAATAGAATAATTAGTGGTTTTTAAGTCGCTCTTTTTAACTCCCAAATTTATTAAATTTTCAATAATATCATTCATAGTTTGAGTATTCTCTTCTTGAGCTTTAGCGATGTCGCGTGATTCCCTGATAACACTAAAAGTAATTAAAGCAATGTCCGGTTTCACATCAATTTTACCTTCACCTTTTACTTCAATTGTATCACGCAATGTTCCTTCGGTAATTCGCGTTTCGCTTCTTATTTGAGCAATTTTTAAAGCAATGGAAGCTCCCATGCTGATCAAAATAAATAAAATTAACAAAGACAAAAGATTAACAAAAACTTTTCTTCTTTTAAAAAGATTGTAAGCTGTTTCTATTTTTTTAAAATTAAACATATTTTTTTAGATCAAACACAAATTATTCTTTATTAATATTAAGAACATATTTTACCTCTCCTTTATTATATCAAGAATAAATTTTAAGTAAATTGTGGAAAAACTAAAAAGACCGCCATGTTAAAAATTTGGCTTTTATCCTACCTTATCCCCAAAAAAGCTTGACATCAATTTTACGCCATGTTAACCTTGTTAGTACTTAAATAATGAAAGATTAGACGATTTAGCTAGATTTTTTTGTTTTACGGTATATTCATTATCAATAAGTAACACAATAACATTAGTAAAACCCGACAATTCAATAATCAAACTACAAAACTGTTGACAAGGAGAATAAATTCTCAAATGGCAGCGGTTATTTTATTTGGCGCTAGTTTTCTTTTATTGCTTATTATTCTTCCTAGTTTTACGAGCGCCTCAGAAAAGTCAGTCATATCAGAATTCTTTAATCCAATTAAGCAAAACGAAGCTTCTGCTACAGATACGCAAGAAAATGTTCAAGAGAAAAGCTTTGTCATCATAGGGCAAACAAGTCTTCTTTCTTATAAAATTCCTTCAGCTGAGCCCGATTTGGCATTAATTAAAAAAGAAAGCAAAACTTATACGGTTAAGCCAGGCGATACGCTTTCTAGCATCGCAGACGCATCTGATGTTTCTTTAGACACTCTTCTTTGGACTAATGATTTAACAAGCACATCATGTATTCATCCTGGCGATGAAATAGAAATACTGCCTATTTCTGGATTAAAACATACGGTGAAAAATGGAGAAACGATTTCTTTGATAGCAAAAAAATACGATGTTACTATTGATAGGATTATTGAGTTTAATGACTTGCCAGCAGACGCTTTTATTAGCATTGACGATGAGTTAATTATTCCCGGAGGAGAAATGCCAGCTCCTGTTCCGCTCCAATATGTTAACAATAATTATTACGCTTCCGCGCAGAGTGTTCAAGGCGCAGGAACAGGAAAGAGCCATGCCTTTTTTTACGGCCAGTGTACTTGGTATGTTGCTCAGAAAAGAATTGTCTCCTGGGGCGGCCACGCTAAATCATGGCTCACAAATGCTCAAGCAATGGGTTATTCTGTTTGTTGGGGATCAAAGTGTTCTCCCCGCGCCGGCGCAATTGTCAGTTTGATGAGCAATAGTTGGCTTAGTAAATTATATGGCCATGTTGCTTATGTAGAGAAAGTTAGCGGTAATGAATTCTTAATTTCTGAGATGAACTATATTGATTGGAATAAAGTGAGCACAAGATGGCTGTCTATTGGCGATTACAGAATTCAAGGATTTATTTATTAGTTAAAATAAATTAAGAGACATAATAAAATTTAAAATCAAGCTTATTGTTTCGCGCTATATAAAGGCGCGATTTTTTGTGGCCAAGTATTTTGAATAAATAAAGTTTTAATGGTAAAATAAAAGAAAAGTTAATTAATTTATTGTTTTATATATTATGAAAAAATTTTCGTTAATAAAATTAACCAGCATGGGTCTTACGGTGGTCATTTTAACTATTGCGGGAGTTATCTGGCTTCAAATTGCTCTTGCCGCATGGCAAGGTCCCAGCGCCGCTCCTCCGGGAGACAATGTAGCTGGGCCATTGAACATTGGATCTGATTTACAAACTAAGTCAGGAGGACTAGATATTGCTGAACTTTATTTTGACGGATTAAGGGCAGAAATTGATTTTGACTTAGCTGGACCTGCCTTGATTTTTGACGCAACTAATAATGGAGATTGGGATATGCTTCTTTATGAAAGTGGTCTCTATATTGGTAGCGGAGAAAATCTATATATGGGGGGAGGATCAATTTACGACACTATTGATAACACTGTGAATATTGGCGAAAATTTAGATGCTAATGGTTATGTTAAGGGAAATAGTTTATGTATTGGCGCTGATTGTCGGACAAGCTGGCCTGCAAGCAGTAGTGGTGATATTACGGCCGTTAATGCCGGAAATGGTTTAACGGGAGGTGGTAGCACTGGCAGCGTTACTTTGAATGTTGGGGCTGGAACAGGTATTACTGTAGGAAGCAATGATGTTGGGGTTCGTTATCCTTCTTATTCTTGTTCTGCCGGTTATTCTTTAAGTTCTATTAATTTAAGCAACGGCTCAAAGACCTGCGAGAAGGACGATACGGGTGGTTCTTTGTCGTGTATCACGGAACAGATCACGGTACCTGCGGGGCAGGCTCTTTCTAAAAATTGTGTTGCTCCGTACCAAAGAACAGGTTGTTCTAGAGGTGTATCGAGTGGGAGTGCATCTTTTGTTGTCTGGGCAAATACTCAAAACGGATGCTCGTTTCAAAACGGAACATGGAGTAGTAAGAATGGTGTTACTATTTGTTGTAAGATTCAATAAATACACTTTGCGAAGATTGGCCTCGCTAAAGTTAGAATTCATAAGGTCTAACTCAAAATCAATAATTATAAAACCGGGATAAACTCTCACATAAATAAACAATAATAGTTGACAAATATTAATTTTGTGCTATTTTTAATAAAAAGGAGGAGAAATGAGCAAGAAAGAAGACGAAGAAGATGAAGGACTAAAGCAGGTTTTTAAGGAAGCAAGAAAAATGAAAAAAGACGGTCCGAAACAAAAAAACCAGATCATTGAACTGGCAAGAGAAGCTGTTTTTAATGTTTTGACTTATCATGGTTGTGATCCTGAAGCACAAAGAATGAATTTAAGTAACGAATCACATCGTAAAATTATAGCAAGATCGGTAGCACAAGTTTTTGAAAGCAAGCTTATTTCAAAGAAACTAATATAGGAGGAAAGATGAAAAGAGAAGAATTGATTGATGAAGTCGCGAAAATGCTTAAAGAAAAACATGGAGATCCTAAGAGGGGAGCAGCAGCAGTGCTGGGCTTTTTTAATTTTAGCTTTTTATTAAGAACCGAAGGTTCTTCAGATGACTATTAGGAAGTATTGTTTTAAGTTTTAAGTTTTAAGTTTTAAGTTTTAAGTTTCTATCTTCCGTCAAGGTTCTCGAGCTCTGCCTGTCGGCAGACAGGAAAGTGAGAGGTTCTTCAGTTTCAAGTTTTTAATCATATATGTTCCCTCCAATTTATATCCTAATTTTCTGTAATACTCTCTTACGCCAATGCCTGAAATAACGGCAATTTTTTTAATGCCAAATCTCTTTTTAGCGATTTTTTCAGCTTCTTTCATAAGTTTCTTGCCTAATCCCTTATGCTGAGAAGCAGATTGATTAAGCTCATTCAAGGGGACTATATTGCCATAAGTATGAAGTTCGCGAATTAATGCGCAATTATTTAATTCTTTAATAAAATGGTCTTTTTTAGAAAAATGTTGGGAAGGAATTCGCAGACGAAGCAAGGCATATAAATGTTTTTCTTCGTTATCTTCAAAACTTAAAAATATTTCTTTACCGTCTGAAGCGCTATAATCGCGTCTAATTAATTTTATATTTTTATCAAAATTTTCCTCCCTGATTTCCCGACAACGAATACATTTGCAAGTTAAATTGCGACGCGCCATTTCTTTATGAATATCTTGCCTTAAATTTGAAACTTTGCTCCCCGCAACAATATTTTGCAAAGGAATATCGCGAATTAAGCGAGTTATGCGAACATAAGGCGGAATTTTTTGTTTTATGCGAATTAAAAGTTGAGTTAGTTCTTTGTTTGTATATGGTTGATATTTTTTATCTTTCCATAGTTGATATAGGGGCGCTGTTTTAATGACCGAGGTTGGATAGATTTTAAGCCAATCGGGCTGAAAGCGCTCATCAGAAAAAAGAATTTCAAACATTTTCTCGTCTTTTTCGGCATTTGATCCTATCAAATCAAGCATTATATGATAATTAATTTTTAATCCGGCGTCTTTTAGCAATGCTGTCGCTTCAACGATTTCCTTAATCCCATGGCCACGATTATTATAATTAAGAACATCTTCATAGATGCTTTGGACGCCTAATTCAACGCGCGTTACACCAAGCTTGCGCAATCTTCTAATTTCTGCCTCATCAATATAGTCCGGCCTTGTCTCAATAGTTAAACCAATGATTCTATGTTTGGCGGTTTCGTTTTTCTTTTGAGCTTCTTTTAGGGTTTTTGTTCCATGTTCCATGTTATGTGTTCCATAATTATCATTTGCTCCTTCAAAACATTTTTTAATAAACCAGGTTTGGTATTGCTTAGGATAGAATGACCAGGTACCTCCTAAAATAATTAATTCTATTTTATCAGCTTTATGCCCTTGCGTTTCTAAACTTTCAATACGTTTTTTAACTTGCAAATACGGATTAAATTTTAAAGTATACGCTCTTGCCGCCGCGGGTTCCTCAGGTAAATAACTTTTAGGCATACCAGGCTCATTCGGACAATAAAGACATTTGCCGGGACATTGATAAGGCTTAGTAAGAACTGTTACGGCAGCAATACCAGATAAACTCCTAATCGGCGCTACTTTCAAAAGGTGTTCAAAATATAAATCCAAGTTTTTTGTTCTTTTTCTGTAATTGTTGCGATAATATTTTAAGATTTCCGAATTTTTGGGAAAATTGGCTATTTTAAATTTCAAAATTGCGTTACGCTTTAATCCAAAAAGTTCGTTGCGAGATTTCAGTTTTCTTTTAATGATTTGTTTGGTAAGATAATTTAACATATAATTAAGTACGAAGTTTGAAGCAAGAGGCGTGAAGTATTCTCTGTTATTTCCGCATCACTCAAATATACCTTATTCCTCATAGATATGGGGAAGTCCGACTTCCCCATACTTCCCCATATCCTTGCCTATTATGAACAAAGAAACCTCTCTCAAAATTTTAAAAGACAATAAGATAACTTGGGATAAAATTGCTAAAGAGTTTGATTTGACTAGAAAAATCAATTGGCCCGAACTTAAAAATTTGAGGGGTTATGCAAAATCACATGATAAAGTGCTTGATCTCGGCTGTGGTAATGGCCGTCTTATTGAACTATTGAAAGATAGAAAAATTGACTATACAGGCATTGATAATTCAAAAGAATTAATCGGACTGGCTAAAGAAAAACATCTAAATCAAAAATTTCTGGTTGGTGACGCGCTTAATCTTCCTTTTAAAGACAATTCTTTTGACCTAATATATTCAATTGCGGTTTTACACCACATTCCTTCTAAAAAATTACGCATTAAGTTTTTGAAAGAAGCCCAGCGTGTGCTTAAAAAAGATGGCAGGATTGTTTTGACTGTTTGGAACCTTTGGCAAAGAAAATATATAAGATTAATTGTCAAATATAGTTTATTAAAATTAATCGATAAAAGCAAGCTTGATTTTGGCGATTTGTACATTCCTTGGCAAAATAAATACCAAAGATACCATCATGCTTTTAGGAAAAAAGAACTTGCTAATCTTTTTAAAAAAGCGGGGTTTAAAATAGAAAAAGTCAAATACCTAAAGCGAGGCAGTAAAAAAACAAATATATTGATAATCGCTAAGAAATAAATAAAATTGTCATAGACCAGTTCTATAACAATTTGACAAAAAGAAAAATATATGTAAGATTTAAAACACAGTTCTTTAAGGAGGGTTAATGATGAAAATGAGATTCGTAAGATTTCCAGATGATTTTGAGTTTATGCCCGGCGCCTTTACAAAAGTTCCTCCAAAATTGATTGCAAGCCCTTTTCACCACTACGCTAGTTTATTGGCACAAACATGGCCAAAAGAATGGCAATATCTTGAAATAAAGCTTGGCGAAGAAGTACTTTATCTTGCGTTGAGCGGATGGGAAGTCTATGAGGAACCGATTCATTCACCATCGTCTAAATCCAATGCTCTTTATCATGCTAAAGTGGAAATTGAAGGGTTTGGATTTCTGCTTGGATCTTTAATGCCTTACTCTCACACTTCTTCTCATTGGCACGAAAAACGCCGTGAATTTTACTATCTCATTGCTGGTCAAGCTGAAATTGGCCTTGAACCAGAACGACCTAATCTTGATATTCCCGGAAAAAGCCAAACAATAGTGAAAGTTGCAAAAGGACCCGAGGGATTTCATCCGGTTATTACCCAAGAACAACCTTCTTTGCTTATAGTTCAAATGGAAGGGGGATTAGACAGAAGCGATCATCACTATCTTTAGGCGTTCACATTGAACGCCTTTTTTCTTGATTTTCGGGTCTTATTCTTGACATAACAACTTTTATATATTAATATATAAAAACTTAATAAAATAGGAGGAAGATTGAATTGAGAAAGGAAAAAGCATTAGCCGTTCTATCATCAGTTCCTAAAAAAGAAGATTTGCCACTCAAACCAAACTGTGATTATTGTAAAAAAGAGAATTGCGCCAATGGCATATGGTATCAACTTCTTAATGGCCACTTAGCTTTTATGTGTAGCCAATGTTCACAGATAAAAGAGGATGAAAAAGGAGAATGGATAAGAATTGATCCTGTCGGCTATCCCATCTATTACCTTAGAAAGGGTATTCTTGAAAAAATAGAAAGAACTATTACACAAAAGCTAAGAATTAGTTCATATTCTATGTACGGGAAAAGAATTAGCTTTTGGTTTAAAACAGGAAGGAGAAAAATAAGAGTTAAGGGGAGATTCTTCGGTATTTTTCACAACCCTGAAGAAGGATTTGTTATTGATGTGGAAAGGGTTATTATCAATGGGCAATATTGTACAGGAAGATTTGAGTTTCCTGTACGACAAATTATCTGGAAAAGAAAACTTCAGATAGAAATACTCGCTCTTCCTAAAAGTAATAAGAGCGCTTCTTAAAAGATCAAGAAGCGCTTCTTTATTTTAAAAAAAGAGAGAGGAGTGATAAACTATCCCGGGCTCGTTATCTCCTCTCTTATATATTCCTATCTTTTATGTCGGGACATCTGATAAACTAGATGGCAAAGGGTATCTTGACCACAAAAGATTTGGGAATATATTTATTATTGTACTTGTTTTAGAAAGTTAGTCAAGGGTTATCTTGCTTTTTGCTCTCAAGGCTTTAAACTATAAATAGAATACGTACTTACGCGCGTACTTACGTCAATATAATTCACAATTAATGCAATTTAAAAAACCGAAAAATGACGAAAAAATAGTTTGGACAATTCATATAATTGAAAAAATGATGTATTATGGTCTGTCAGAGAATAAAGTCAGAAATGTTATGTGGCGGCCTGAACGAGTTGAAGAAGGAATTGCGCCTGATACAATTGCCATAATGCAATCTTATGGTTCAAGCAAAAAACCTAAAGAAATCTGGGTAATGTTTCAAGAGTTTAAACAAATGGGTAAAAAAAAGAGGCGGATGATTAGCGCTTGGCGCTATCCAGCGGTCAGCCCCAAAGGAAAAGAAATCTATATTCCGGATGATGTTATGGAAATGTTAAATAAAATAAGAACCATATCTCGCTCTGCTCGATAGAACCTTGATTTCTCGCCTTGCTCGAAATTAAAAGTAAAAAACAAGAACTGTCCCTAACTAAGGTTAGCCCTAAATTGTCAGAGAGTTGACAAAAAAGTTTTCTATGGTTGAATGAGATAATATGGTAATTTTAGATATAATTTTTTCTACTTTGGGAGGCCTTGCTCTATTTTTATTCGGCCTTCAGATATTGAGCGGCGGTTTTAAGAAAATTACTGGACAAAAGCTTCAAAGGATTTTAGAAAAATTAACGTCAAATCCTTGGAAAGGCGTTGCGTTTGGAGCAAGCATTACCGCGATTATCCAAAGCTCAAGCATCACAATGGTAACTCTTATTGGCCTTGTTAACGCAGGGCTTTTAAATTTAAAGCAAGCGATTGGAGTGATGCTTGGGGCCGAAATTGGAACAACCGTAACTGCTCAAATTGTCGCCTTTAAAATAGGCGCCTATTATCTTCCAGTGATTGCCGTGGGTTTTGGCTTTTATTTCTTTGCAAGATCGCAACGGCTTAAGCATATAGGCCAAATTGTTCTTGGCTTTGGCATTCTTTTTCTCGGAATGTATCTCATGAAAAACGGAGTCAAGCCCCTAAGGGACAACGAGGCGTTTATTAATCTCCTTAAAAGTTTTGGCCAAAATCCGCTGGGCGGAGTAGTCGCGGGCGCTATTTTCACCGGCATTATTCAATCAAGCTCGGCCTCAATTGGAGTAGTAATTGCTTTAGCGTCAGAAAATCTTATCGGCCTACCTTCTGCTATCGCCTTAATGCTTGGAGCTAACATAGGCACTTGTGTAACTGGACTGATAGCTTCGGTAAAAGCAAGCATACCAGCCCGAAGAACGAGCATTGCTCAATTAATAACTAATATTCTCGGGGTAAGTATTCTCTTGGTGTTTATCCGCCCTTTTACTTTATTGATTATGCAAACGAGCGCAAATTTGCCTCGACAGATTGCCAATGCTCATTCTGTTTTCAATATTGCTGTCACTCTTATGATGATGCCGTTAATTGGTTTTTTGGTTTGGTTAACCACAAAAATTGTTCCAGGGAAAATGCCTACAATAGACAGAAACGCGCAATTTCTTGATCCAAGAATTCTTAACAGTCCTTCCTTAGCTCTTGCGCAAGCCAAAAAAGAAACAATTAGAATGGCAAAAATTGTCAAAGAAATGTTGATTGAGTCATTTGAAGCTTTAAAAAATTCAAGTAATGACTTTATCCTTTCTGTCAAGGAAAAGGAGGAGGCAACAGATGAACTTCATGAAGCTTTGGACAAATATCTTGAAAAGGTTGCTGAAAAAGAAATCTCGCATCAGGAAAGAGAACTCTTAGCGATTTTAACTCATGCGGTTACAGACATAGAAAGAATTGGAGATCATGCAAATAATTTAGCAGAAATTGCTCAAGATAAGAAAAAAAGAAGATTAAATTTTTCAAAACAAGCCCAACAAGACCTTGAATTAATGGCCCAGAAAGTTTCAGAAGCTCTTAGTATGGCAATCGAAGCTCTTGAAGAAAACAAAAAATCAGCCGCTAAGATAGCTTTAAAAATAGAAAAAGAGGTTAATTTTTTAGACGACAGACTTCAAAGAAAACACATGGCTCGACTTGAACAAGGAAATTGTCGGCCCGAATCTGGTCCTCTTTATCTAAATATTGTATCTAATCTTGAACGTATTTCTGATCATGCAGAAAATATTGCCGGTTCTGTGATTATGGGATTCTAATGTTAGTAACAAAATAACTAACACAAAGCACTCGTGCTGAGCTTAGTTTATCCTGAGCGAAGTCGAAGGATCGAAGTATTGACTTTATAATCTGAATATGATTGAATATAGATAGTTCTTTGAAAACAGAAGCCCGCCGTCGCTGAAGCTTTGGCGGGTCTAAGATTATTTATCTAAAAATCTAAGCGAAGGTCGTCCCAGCATGAACAAGAGTAGTCCCTCACTACATCTGCCTACCGGCAGGTAGCTCGGGGCGCAACTTTTTCTAATCTTTTAAGTTTACTTAAAAAAAAGAAAAACTAACGGAGGTGAGAAAAATGATTAAAATAACGCCAAGCGGTATTAGCGACTTTCTCTTTTGTCCCTATAAATATTGGCTCTCAAAACAGAAACCAAGGATTATCACTCCTAAATCTCCAGAAGCCGTTTTAGGCATCGCCCTTCATGATGCAATTCACCGTTTTCTTTACCAAATCCTTAACGATAATCAAAGAATGAAAAATGCGCGCAAAAAGAGAGCCGAACAAGAAAAACCAACTGAATATTATTATCAAACTGTAGGAAAGTTTCTTAGTTTTTGCGCCGGATTTATTGTAGAATCCTTTCAAGGAGAAAATTCCTCAACAAGGATTAGGGATAAAAATCCTGTTCATTGGCCCGAGGGAGCGACAGAAAAACAAATTGCCAAGCTTAAAGAACATTTTCTTCTCTTAGGACTTTGGATGGCCAAGAAATACTATTTAGCCAATCAGAAAAAACCAGGTCCTTTTTTGAGGGAAAAATTGCTTAGATATTCTTTATCTAACGAAATCAGTTCTGGCGTTGAATTAGTGGGCAAACTTGATCAAGCGCGCAGAACAAGCGATGGAAAGGTTTTTATTGCAGATATTAAAACTGGATTTGACCCATTTGAAAGAAATCTTAATAATGCCAATACTGTCGTTGAGATCCCCTTAGTTAAGTTTTACATAGACTACCAGCTGAGCGCTTATTGGCTTCTTTATGAAAAATGTTATGGCGAATTACCTCATAAAATCGGTTTCTATTATCTAAAAACAAATATATGTTATTTTACTGATAGGACCCCTGATCAAATAGAAGAGCTTTTTAACATGATACGGTGGATTCTCCAGGCTGGCGAGGCAGGAAATTTTCCTCCTATCGGTATGTATTATAATCGTTGCCGTTACTGCGATTATAGAAATTGGTGCAAACATTATAAAAAAGTTAAAGTTGTTCAACCCATAACAGCAAAAGACATAGAGATAGCTTTGCCTAGCGCTAAAATTCTCACGCAAAGCTTAAGTAAAGAACTAAAGCAAATTAATTACAAACAATATAGATTGAAACTAATAAAGCATCAATGAATATCAGGGCTCAGTTAAAAATACTGAGCCTTTTTTAATTCTATTTTTAGCGATTATTCAATGTTTTCTACGATATTATTGAATAAATAGCGATTAAATGCTATTTTAATTTATATGAATAATTTTAGGTTCACAATTTTAAAAAAATCCAGAAAAGGACTAGCGCGGAGAGGGATTATTGAAACTCCTCACGGTAATATTGAAACACCGGCTTTTATTCCCGTTGGCACTCAAGCGGCGCTCAAAGGCATTACGCCTGATGAAGCAAAATCGTTAGGTATTCAGATTATTTTTGCCAATACCTATCATTTGTTTTTAAGACCGGGCGAGAAGATTATAAGGAAACTTGGCGGACTTCATGGTTTTATGAATTGGGATAAGCCGATTATTACCGATTCGGGCGGATTTCAAGTTTTTTCTTTGGGCGAAGGACTGGTTCAGGGAGTGGGGAAGATAGCGTCAATTTTTCCTGAGGAAAACGGACAAGATACAAGATACAAAATACAAAATACAAATAAGAGCCGTATTAAAATCATTGATACCGGCGTTGAATTCAAATCCCATGTTGATGGAAAAAAGATTTTACTTACTCCAGAGAAGTCAATTCAAATTCAGAAAGATTTAGGCGCTGATTTTATTTTAGCTTTTGATGAATGCACCTCGCCTTTGGCAGGTTATGAATATACAAAAAAAGCGCTTGAAAGAACGCATCGCTGGGAAACAAAAAGTTTGAAAGCTTTTCAACAAAAAATCAATAACAAAAAACAAATTCAAAATCAAGCCATCTATGGCATTATTCAGGGAGGAGCTTATAAGGATTTAAGGGAGAAATCGGCAAAATTTATTGGCGGAATGGATTTTTTTGGCATGGCGATTGGCGGATCGTTGGGAAAATCAAAAAAGGATATGCATAAAATTTTAGATTGGACTATTCCTTTATTGCCCGAAAACAGGCCGAGACATCTCTTGGGTATTGGTGGCATTGAAGATATTAAAGAAGGGGTAAAAAGAGGTATTGATACTTTTGACTGCGCGGCGCCGACACGGATGGCAAGGAATGGAACACTTCTAACAAAAGAAAGACAGATAAATATAATGAACGCAAAATACAGAACAGATAAAAATCCAATTGAAAAGGGGTGTCAGTGCTATACTTGTCAAAATTATTCTTGCGCCTATTTAAGGCATCTGTTTTGGGCAAAAGAAATGTTAGCGGGACGGCTTGCGACAATTCATAATTTATATTTTATGATGGAATTGATGAAAAAGATTAGAAAAAATATATAGATACATTAATATATTGGAGGCTCAGCCTCCAATATATGTCTTTAATATTTACATACATACAAAAAGAGAGGAATTTAAAAAAAAGCGAGGAACTGTTTCCTCGCTTTAGTATTCTTATCTATTTCTTTCCCAAATATCAGGGCTAACAATTTCTCCTATGTGTCCTCCCGTAAATTTTTTGATTAACGCTTCTTCTTCTTTGACTCGGGAATATGTCATAGCCGAAATAAGGTTCTTGAGGGCTTCAATGTCTTTCAATCCTTGGTCAGCATGATTTTGAGCTATTCGTGATATACCTTCGAGGCGTTCTAGCCGTTCGCGAAGCTCGTCGTTCTCTCTCTCAAGTTGAGAAACTTGACTTAAAAGAGCTTCATTTCGCTCTTTCTCGTCCATATATTCATTGTGAGGAACAGATGTTACCATTAAATAGTCAGCTAAATTAGCGAGGGCAATAATACGAACATCTAAATCTTTATTGGCTTTGTTTTTCTTCGCAGAACGCACAAAACTAATAAGTTCGACAGCAATATAATTAAGAAAAAGTTTTCCTTCTGATTCTGTGATCCAATTATGGCTCTCTAAAATCGGACGCAAATCATTTATTTCTTTCAAAAGAGTCCGTTGGCTAATACCTAAATCTTCCGTGGCTCTTTTCAAATCACCTAAATGAAAATCAGCTGCCTTTAATGGTCTATCTTGATCCAAAATCCCTTCTAGTTTGTCGGTCTGACCAGCATTGCTTGCTTCTCCCATTTCCTTCCACCTCCGTTAGAGATTTTTTGCGAATAGTTGAGCATAAAAGCTCTTGCGTCCCGAGCCTGCCTGCCAGCAGGCAGGCATAGTGAGGGACAACTATTCTTTTTTGGTACTGCCCTGAACTTATCATACCAACTATATTTTGTCAAGAGTTTGCAATAAAAGGTTATTAGCATTGACGAATAGAAAAAGTTAGATAAGATAATAATAGCAAAGTTTTTTTAAATTATCTTAGTTCTTTAATATAAAAATCTAAAATTATTTGGATTCATTAGCTTTATCAAAATAATCTAAAAAAGGAGGAGAGATGTCACATCCAAAAATAGTTTTAGACAATCCACGCTTAGAGGTAATTACTGGCTGTATGTTCGCCGGTAAAAGCGAAGAGCTTGATCTAAGGTTAAATCGTTATCCTTACGCGCGTAAAGAAGTAATTCTTTTGCGACCAGAGAGAGATACAAGAGAAAAGCGAACTCATTCAGTCTCAATTTTTAACGGCAAAGAAATTGTTGTGCCAATTGATGTTAATCTAGAAAAATTAAGAGAAATTTTAGATTTAGATAAGGAAGCTCCAGCTTTAGAAAGCTTGGATGTTATCGGAATTGATGAGGGTAATTTCTTCGATAACACGCTTATTAAGCTCTGCGACGATCTTGTTTTAATGGGTAAAATCGTTATCGTTGCGGGACTTGACTTAACTTTTGCAAAAGAAGGATACGGTCCAATGCCTCAACTTATGCTTGACGCTGAAGTTGTTGATAGGCTAACAGCTGTTTGCTCTGTCTGTGGCAGTCCTTATGCTAATCGAACCCAACGTCTCGTTAATGGAGAACCTGCCTCAAAGAAAAGCCCCCGCGATATTGTCGGCGATGAAATAGCAAGAGAAACAGAAGAAGGTGCTGTTACTTATAAAGCGCGCTGCCGCAAACATTATGTGCAACCCAAGTAAAATAAAGCACGAAGGGAACAAAAACGTTCCCTTCTTTTTTGTCTGTTGAAAACTTAATTATAAATAAAGAGCAAAATCTGATATAATAATATTAGAGGAGGTTAATCTGTATAGTTTCTATATTCTGATGATTATTAAAAATTTTAAAAAATTAACAAGAACGCCTAGAAGAAAAATTGCGCTTGAAATTGCCAATGCAGGAATTAAGGCAATTAATCCAGAAAAAACAATTAAAGAAAACATTTCATTTAAAAATAATATTTTTCAAGTTAAAAACAAAAAATTTGACCTTTCAAAAATTAAACACCTTTATGTTTTGGGCGTGGGAAAAGCCGCTTATAAAACAGGAAAGGCCTTAGAAAAAATTTTAGGTGATAAAATTAAAGAAGGCATTTTGCTTGATATTGAAAATGGCCCATTAAAACATCTTAAAGCATATAAAGGGACACACCCTCTGCCGTCTCAAAAGAATTTTGATGTTTCAAAGAAAATAGTTGATATAGCAAAAAAAGCGACAAAAGATGATTTGATAATTATGCTTATATCAGGCGGCGCCTCGGCGCTTTTCTGCCTGCCTCGTAAAATCAAAATTGGTGATTTTAAGGTACTCACCGAAGAGCTTCTCAAATCGGGAGCCGATATTTATGAAGTCAATACGATAAGAAAACATCTTTCTCTGGTAAAGGGTGGGGGACTGGCTAAGATAGCTTATCCGGCAAAAATTATTAGCATTATTTTCTCTGATGTGCCAGGCGATGATTTGTCTTTTATTGCTTCGGGTCCAACCGTTAAAGACAAAACTACCAAAGAAGAAGCTGCTCGCATTTTGAAAAAATATGAAATAGAAATAGAAAATGAATTTGAATTTTATGAAACGCCGAAAGAAGAAAAATATTTTAAAAATGTAGATAATCTTTTATTTCTTTCTAGTAAAAATGCAATTGAAGCAATGCAGGAAAAATGTAAAGAGCTTAAAATTCCTTGTTTTGTTTATTCTTACGCTTTGCGCGGCGAGGCTAAAATTGTTGGACGAAAGCTTATTCAACGTTTGCCGAAAAAGGGCATAATGATTGCTGCTGGAGAAACAACAGTCAAGGTTGAGGGCGATGGCAAGGGAGGCCGTAATCAAGAATTAGTTTTGGGGGCTTTACCGTACCTTGAAAAAACAGTTTTTGTCTCTTTAGCTTCCGACGGTCATGACAACACCGAGGCAGCTGGAGCCATTGGTGATGAAAATTCATTGCCCCGGTCCATAAAAAAGAAGATTGCCTGGACGGAATATATGAATAACAATGACTCGTTTAATTTCTTTAAACAATTGGACGATCTGATCATGACTGGTCCAACCGGCACAAATGTTTCAGATTTGATTGTGATTTATAGACAATAAATCTTGAAGAATTTGAGGAAATAAATTCATAATTCATGCTTCATAATTCATGCTTCATAATTCTATCTTCCGTCAAGGTTCTCCCCGATACCATGTCGGGAAGGTTCTTCTAATTCATAATTCGTGTTTTGTAATTCGTTATTCATAATTTACAAATATGGAGGAAAAAAAAGATAAATTTATCCTTTGGTTTAAGGATATTTCAATTGAGGACACGCCGCTTGTTGGTGGAAAGAACGCAGCATTAGGCGAGATGTATGGTAGCTTGACAAAATTAGGAATAAATGTTCCTAACGGTTTTGCCTTAACTTCCAAAGCGTATTGGCATTTTCTTGAAGATACCGGTATTCGTGAAAAAATTGAAGAAATTTTAAGTGATTTAGATGTCCATGATATTAAAAATCTTCAAAAACGAGGAAAGAAAGTAAGGGAAATAATTTTGGAAGCTGAATTGCCTGAAAATTTAAAAGACATAATCCGAGAAGCATATCAAGAATTGATAGGAGATAATTCCAAAAGCAAGGATGTCGCTGTTAGATCTTCGGCTACGGCAGAAGATTTGCCTACGGCTTCTTTCGCAGGCCAGCAGGAGACCTTTCTAAATGTCAGGGGAGCCGAAGATGTTATCCGCGCTACCAAAAAATGTATTGCTTCTTTGTTTACTAATCGCGCCATTTCTTATAGAGCTGACCAAGGATTTCCCCAAACAAAAATTGCTTTAAGTGTTGGCATTCAAAAAATGGTTCGTTCTGATAAAGGCGCGTCTGGCGTTAATTTTACGATTGATCCTGAAACCGGACTAAAAAATATAATCTACATTACAAGCACATGGGGATTGGGAGAGATGATCGTTCAGGGAAAAATTGAAGGAGACGAATTCTATGTTTTCAAAGAAGGCCTTAAGCTGGGTTACCGCGCAATTGTTTCCAAAAAAATGGGTTCTAAGGAGAAAAAACTGATTTATGACGAAAGTGGCAACAAGGACACCAAAGAAGTAGTCGTTGAAAAAACTGAACGGGAAAAGTTCACCTTAACAGACGATGAAATATTAAAACTTGCCAAGTGGTCTTTGGCCATAGAAGAACATTTTTCTAAAAAAGCGAATGAAGAGAGGCCTATGGATATTGAATGGGCTAAAGATGGTATTACAGAAGAATTATTTATTGTTCAGGCTCGTCCAGAAACAGTTCAGTCGCAAAAAGACGCTAATTCTTTCTCTACTTACCAGCTTAAAAATAATCCTCTTGAAGAAACATTAATTATCTCGGGCGACGCAGTCGGCAATAAAATTGCAACAGGCAGAGCAAGAATAATTAAAACAGTTGAAGAAATTGATAAATTCCAAAAAGGAGAGGCCTTAATTACAGAAATGACAGATCCCGACTGGGAACCAATCATGAAAGAGGCAAGCGCCATTATTACCAATAAAGGAGGACGCACTTCTCACGCGGCAATTGTGTCTCGCGAATTAGGCATACCTGCTATTGTGGGAACGGGAAATGCCACAGAATTAATAAAAGATGGCGAAGAAATTACTATTGATTGTTCTAATCCTAATACAGGTAAAATTTATCGTGGCGCGCTTGAATTTGAAGAAAAAGTTTATAAGCTTAAAAAAATTCCTAAAACAAAAACAAAATTAATGCTTAATATTGGTTCTCCCGACCAAGCAATGCTTTATCACAGTTTGCCAGTAGCAGGCGTTGGTTTGGCCAGAGAAGAATTTATTATTGCCTCAGAAATTAGAATACATCCGAATGCGCTTCTTAATTATGAGAAGATTAAAAATAAATGTGCCTCATCGGCACACTCGTTGAAGGGACGAGATTTTAAACTAAAAAAGATAATTTGTCAAATTGACGAATTGACCAAAGAATATAAAAATAAAAAAGAATATTATATTGACAAATTAGCCGCGGGAATTGCCAAAATTGGTGTCGCTTTTTACCCAAGACCAGTAATTATTAGATTTTCGGATTTTAAAACTAATGAATATAGAAGCTTAATCGGAGGAGCTTTATATGAACCTAAGGAAGGAAACCCGATGATTGGTTGGCGCGGAGTGTCGCGCTATTATTCTCCAGAATTTGAAGAAGCATTTGGCTTAGAAGTTAAAGCCATTAAAAAAGTCAGAGAGGAAATTGGACTTAAAAATATTGAAGTCATGGTACCTTTCTGTCGCACACCCCAAGAAGGAGAAAAAGTTGTTAAACTTATAGAAAAATATGGACTTGAACGAAAGAATGTAAAAATATATGTAATGTGCGAAATTCCTGCAAATGTTATTCAGGCATACGAATTCTTGGAAATTTTTGACGGTTTTTCTATTGGCTCAAACGATCTCACTCAGCTTACGCTTGGCATAGACAGAGATAATGAAACTATTTCAGACATTACTAATGAAAATAACGAGTCAGTTAAAGAGCTTGTTAGGATCGCAATAAAAGTTTGCCGCGAGCAGAAAAAATATATTGGCATTTGCGGCCAGGCGCCAAGTGATTTTCCTGAATTTGCTGAGTTCCTGGTTAAGAATAAAATTGAATCCATTTCTTTAAATCCCGATACAGTAATTCCCTTGATTGAAAAAGTAGCAAAATGGGAAGAAAAATATTATTAAAATTCATGAAAAAAATTCTTTTAATAATTGCCTCTAAAGATTTTAAAGATGAAGAATATTTTGTGACCAAAGAAGTTTTAGAAGACGGCGGATTTTATGTTGAAACCACAAGCAATATTTCAGAAACAGCTTTTGGTTCTGACGGCAGCGAGGCAAGAATAGATTTAACATTAGATGAGGTAAATATTGACAATTATGAGGGTGTATTTTTTATCGGCGGATCGGGAGCGCTTAAACATCTTGACAATGAAACTTCTTACAAAATAGCAAAAGAGGTTATTAATTCTAAAAAAGTTTTAGGAGCAATTTGTATTGCGCCAATTATCCTTGCCAAAGCCGGGGTTTTAGATGGTAAAAACGCTACTGTTTGGACATCGCCTTTAGATAAGTCACCTGCTAAAATTTTAGAAAAACACGGCGCAAAATTTATTAATGAACCAGTAGTAAAAGATGGTAATATTATAACAGGCAATGGACCTTCGGCCGCTAAGAAATTTGGCGAAAAAATCGTTGAAACACTTATAAATTGGTAGCTTGGCGGGGCTAACCTTTATTAATAATAATATGCCAAAAATTAAAGACATAAAAACAAAAATAATCAAAGATTCAAGAGACAATGATACGATTGAAACGGAAATTATTTTAGAGTCAGATATTATGGCTAAAGCGTCTGTCCCTCACGGAAAAAGCAAAGGAAGTAAAGAAGTTGTTTCTTTGCCAGCTAAAGAAAGTGTTGAAAAAATAGAGAATATTATAAAACCGGCTATAATAAAAAAAGATTTCTTTTCTCAAGAAGATTTTGATAATTTTCTAATTAGCCTTGATGGAACAAAAGATAAATCGCGACTTGGTGGAAATTCTATATTGTCGTGTTCTTTGGCTTTCGCGCAAGCAGAAAGTAAAATCCAAAATAAGCCTCTATATAAATATATTGCCGATATGACAAATTTGGAAGTCGGACTTCCAAATTTTTATATGAATTTAATTAATGGAGGAGAACATGCTCACAATAATTTAGATTGGCAGGAGTACATGATCGTAGTTAAAGCCAAAACTGCCGAAGAACAGCTCAAAATTGGAAAAGAAATTTTCAACAGATTAGCCACCAAATTTAAAGAAGCAGGCAAAAATATTTCTTATGGCGATGAGGGCGGATATGATATGGATTTTAAAAGCTATGAAGAACCGCTTAAAATTTTAGATAATGTTATCACAGAACTTGATCATCAAGATAAAGTTAAATTGGCATTAGATGTCGCAGCAAATAGTTTTTCACAGCAAGACGGTGTTTATTATACAATTAGGGGAAGTCGAACTTCCCCCAGTCAATTGATAGATATCTATAAAGATGTTGTTAATAAGTATCCGCTTATTTCGATTGAAGATCCATTTGAGGAAAATCAAATTAAAGATTATGCGACATTAAATCAATTTTTGGAGACAAAAAATAGTTTTGTCGTCGGCGATGACTTAACTGCTACCAATCCAAATTTAATTAAAATCGCGTCAAATTCAATCGGCGGAGTGATTATAAAGCCCAACCAGATTGGCACTTTGACTGAAACACTTAAAGCGATTAAAATAGCTAAAGAGGCAAAATTAAAAATTATTGTATCTCATCGTTCCGGTGAAACAATGGATGATTTCATTGCAGACCTCGCTTACGGAGTAGGAGCCTTTGGACTAAAAGCAGGAGCTCCCGGACCAATAGAGAGAATGGTGAAGTACCAAAGAATTATTCAGTTTGAAAAGAAAACTTAAAGGAGGTGATATATTATGTTTCTTCATAAAAGAAAAAAAAGTCTTTTTGGTCCAAAAACTTTTGGATATCTTGATATTGGCTTAATTAAACTTTCTGTTTTTGCTTTCGCTTTATTTCTGGCAGGTTATTTTCCTCAAATTGCCAGCATTGAATTGCGTTGGTTTTGGTTGATTGTTTTTGTCTTGGCCGCTATTCGCCCTCTCGGGACATGCTGGAAAAGGTAAAGATATTAATCTTTGACGGGAGATTAAGAACCTTTCGCTTCGCTCAAGAACCCTGCCTACCGGCAGGCAGGCTTGACGGAAGATTAAAGACATTAGTCTTTGACGGGAGATTAGGAACTTTATTTCATTTGTGTCTAATACTAATATGCCATTTATTTATTTTGTTATTATCTTTTTTGTTGTTGTAATTTTGTCTTCAATTAAGCAAATTAATCAATACGAACGCGGCGTAAAATTTACCTTGGGGAAATATAGCGGCATCATGCCCCCCGGATGGCGAATTATTCTTCCAATTTTTCAATCATTTAGAAAAGTAGATATGCGTCTGAAAGCCGTTGATGTGCCTGATCAAGAAACAATTACCAAGGACAATATTTCAACTAAGGTTAACGCGGTTATTTATTACAAAGTTATTTCGGCAGAAAAAGTTATCCTTGAAGTGGAAAACTTTCGTTATGCTGTCTCACAACTTGCTCAGACAACAATGAGAAATGCTGTCGGCGAGGTTGAATTGGACGAACTTTTGTCTCAAAGGGACAAGGTTGCGGAAAATATTCGCAAGGTTGTTGATATTGCCACTGACCCGTGGGGAATTAAAGTTGAATCTGTTGAACTTAAAGATGTCGTTCTCCCCGAAGAAATGAAACGTGTTATTGGGAAACAGGCGGAAGCGGAAAGAGAAAAAAGAGCAGTCATTATTAAAGCCGAAGGCGAAGTTGCTGCCTCTCAAAATCTTGCAACTGCAGCAAAAACTCTTGCCACTTCTCCGGGCGCGCTTCATTTAAGAACCCTTGCCAGTATCAATGATCTTAGCTCGGATCAATCAAATACTGTCATTTTTGCCTTGCCGCTAGAGATTCTCAAGGCTTTTTCTGGATTTAATCAAGAAAGATAATTCTTTCTAAAAATTAATGAAAGCCATCATTTTAGCAGCTGGTCGCGGGGTGAGGTTAAGGCCTTATACCCATATCACGCCTAAGCCACTTTTAAAGATTAACGGGAAAAGAATTATTGACTACACCTTAGACATTTTGCCTCAAGAAATTGATGAGGTTATTATTGTTATTGGCCACCTCAAGTGGCGTATGAAATGGCATTTAGGAGAAAAACACGAACATCAAAAAATCACTTACATCGTTCAAAAAGATAAGAAAGGAACGGCTCACGCTCTTTATTTATGCAAACCGTTCTTAAAAAAGAAAGAAAGATTTTTGGTTCTTTTCGGCGACAATATCTATGCAAAAAATGATCTAAAAAAATGCCTTAAGTATAAATTGTCAATTCTTGCCAAGGAGATTGAAAATCCAAAAAACTTTGGGGTTTTGACATTTGATAAAAATCACCACCTTAAAGAAATTATTGAAAAACCGAATAATCCGCTGACTAATCTTGTCAATTGTGGCGTTTTTGTTTTAAACAGAAAAATTTTTAATTATCACATGGAAGCAATTAGTAAAAAAGAATTCGGCTTGCCCCAAACTATAGTTAAAATGGCACAAGATTATCCTATTAGAATCGTTAAGGCCTCGTTCTGGATTCCCATAGGATATCCCAGCGACCTTAAAAATGCCAAAGCGCAACTTAGAGACATTGACATACTTTAATAAAAATGATATTCTAAAAATATTCTTAGTTCTCAGCTCTTTACAAGGAGGATAAAATGAGTTTGGAAAAAGAGGATTCTCGCGCGGAAATTCGAAATATCCGACCAAAGCGAAATAGGCAGAAATGCAACCTAATTTATCAGGTCTTTTTTTTATATCCTTGACTTGCTGAACTAAACTATTGTAAAATAGTCAGAAAGAATGATCATTCATAACTATGCAAACAAAACCGTCAATTTATCTTCGCTGGCAAGGTTATTATGATTATACAAAAGAAAATGTTGAAAAATACGTTTTGAAAGAACCTCGCCTAATTGGAGTATATAAAATTGCCGAGTTGCAAGCTTTTGGCAATTTAGTTCCTTTTTATGTTGACGAAGGCGAAGATTTGTATCAAGCTTTAATGGCACACCTCAGTAAAGCAGAAATAAACGAATGTCTTAAAAAAGAAATTGATGATAAGATTTGTTGTTTTAAATTTGCTTCCCTTCTTGATAAGCAAGAGAGAGAAAATGTTGTTTATACTTTATGTGAACACTATCGGCCGCTTTGTAATGTCAAACAAAAAATACCAAAGACTTCGTTAGTTAATGTTAATCTTCAATAATGAAATCACTAACGCCAAAAGAATATGCTGTTTTTAGCTTTATAAGACAATTTCTTGCGGATTATAATAAAAGTCCGACAAGAAAAGAAATAGGCGGTGCCTTTTCAATCACAATCCAAGGAGCAGATTATTTTGTCCATCAGCTTTTAAAAAAGGAAATTGTTGCCTTAAAACTAAAAGGGATTCGCAATATTCGTGTTCTTAAAAAATATTTAGGCAGACAAACACACTTGTGGTAATAAAAGCCGTAAGGCCGTAAGGGTCATAAAGCGATAAGGCGATTTTGATGGTTATGCCATCATTTTTTTATTTAATTACAATAGAAAATTATGATTTTGTCCAAAAATCATTGACTTTTAATATGCAGTATGCTATAATGACATCAAGATGGTTTTGGGCCGTTAATCGGCAAAATCGGCAAAACGTACTACAAAAAAAGGAGGTACCGCAAATGACGGTAGTGAAAGAAAAGATGGAGAGAAGCTTTGTGCCCACATTAACGTGTGATGTGGATATCAACACTCTCTTTGGAGCTAGTTGGACTGAAGAAGGAGATCTACGGATTGTCTTCGGAAATCCGAATGTTACCAAAAATCAATTGGTAACATTGGTTGAGAAACGCAAAGAAGTTGTATCAGATCCTGAAGTAATTGAATGGATCAAATGGCTTGACGATGATGACTCAAGGAAATCACAGGATGCAAAATTTGCTCTCTGCGACAAATTGAGCGCGCATAATGCCAGAGTCAACTTCAACCAAGGTGAACAGACATTGACTCTATTCTCCACTAATGGGCACTCTCCAAAAGGAAGCCTGTTCGCGGGCATCGTCCATTCGCCCTTCACAATTAAGAACAAGGAAGGATGCCTAATGAATAGAGGGCTTCCTATCGGAAGAGGAAAAAGTGTGCTTGTTCTCTTAGTTAAGGAGCCCGTGCCAGTTGAGCATAAGAATGGAAAATTCAGGGTTGAACCCCCGAAACCCCCGAAGTAGAGTTACGACCCCAGGCTTAGGCTTGGGGTCTTTTTTTTGAAAAAAAGATAAAAATCGTTTAATATGTATATATGCCAAAATTCATTAGAATTTTTTTAGAATATTATAAGGCGCGCAAAAAACATATTTTACTTATTTTGTTTTCTTTTGTTGTTGGCGCGATTTTATTTGCTTCTGTTTTTTCATATGTTGATTATGAAAAGCTTTCTAAAATAATTTCTCAATTCAAATGGTGGAAATTTCTCATCTTCATAGCAATATCCACTCTTTCCTTTTTCTTAACAACCTTAAGGTGGTCTCTCGTGATAAAGACTCAAGGATTTAAGGTTAAATTTTTTCATCTTCTTCAATATCGTTTAGCCGGTTTTGGCTTTTCTTACTTGACTCCCGTTGCCGAAATCGGAGGAGCTCCATTCAGAGCATATCTTTTAAAAAGAGAGGGAATCCCTTTTGATAAGGGATTTTTAAATGTGATTATTGATAATTTCTTAGAAGTATTCACTCAAGCCATTTTAGTTTCTTTGGGTTTGTTGGTGTTTATTTATCATTTCGGATTTTCTAAAAAAATAGAGTGGACTTTTATTTTTGTAATAATATTGTTTCTGGTTTTTATGGTCTGGATTTTACAACATCTCAGAAGGGGACATCTTGTTTTCTCGCCCCTTTTTAAAACCTTAAAGATGAAAAATGTTTATCATAAACTTTCTAAAATTGAACGTCCTTTTATAGATTTTTTCGGTCACAATAGAAAGGTTTTCGCTAAAACTATTTTTCTGACAATTATCAATTTCATGCTTAGTATCTTGGAAGCAGGAACATTGATATATTTAATGGGTTTTCGTCTTGGTTTGCTTAATATATTCTTTGCTAAAATTATTCTTAATATTAGTACACTTTTTCCCGTTCCTGCCGGATTGGGAATTTCCGAATGGATGCAAGCCGCTTTTTTCTCGCAAACAATTGCGGGAAACTCTGCCGGATTAATATTCAGCATCCTGACTAAGGCAAAATGCCTTTTCTTTGCTTTTCTTGGTATTGCCATTTTTTTCTATTGGTGGCATAAGAAAGTCAGGTGGGATAAGTATTTCATAAATTATATTCGTCAAAAAATTCATGTTTAAAACTTTAAAAAAAATTTCCCGAAGTGTTAGAACCGCTTTTCGGGGAATTGCGCGTGTTTATAAAACTGAAATGAGTTTCAGGATTCAATTTTGGTTTGGAATAATTATTTTAACACAAACTTTTTATTGGCCAATTGCTGAAATAAAGAAATTAATTTTAATTTTATTGGTGTTCCTAATGTTAATTACGGAAATAGTTAATACCGCTTTTGAAAAACTTTTTGATGAAATTGAAAAACGTTATCATTCAAAAATTGGTTACTTAAAAGATATTTTGGCTGGAGCGGCTCTTCTTATGGCAATTGGTTCAGCAACAATCGGTTTAATTATATTTTGGCCAAATATTTTTAAAGTTGTTTTACTTGCTTTAGCCGAATCAGGATTAATTATTGTTTTGATTTACTCCTTTAAAGGAATAAGGAAATTAGTTAAAAAATGAATGAGCAAAAAAAACAGAAGCTTACGGACATCGAACGTCCGTAAGCTTTTTCTTTCTGATAAGTATTAGTGATTATTAATAACTGGGTTACCAACAAAAAAATTTTATTTATTAAAGACCGAGTTGATCTTTGATTGTTTTCATCGCTGTTAAGCTCAAATCAATTAGCTTTTCTAAGCTTAATCCAATTAATTCAGGCGCTTGGGCAATGATGGCTCGATTAACGCCTTTGGCAAAAGAAGGTTGTTTAAATTTTTTCTGAACTGACTTTATTTGAACGCCAGATAATTTTTCAGGATTAACCAAGGCGCAAGCGGTAATTAAGCCGGTTAATTCTTCTGCGCAAAAAAGAGATTTCTCCATTAAGGTCTCGAGCGATAATCCCAGCATATCATTGTGCGCTTTAATTGCTCTTATAATTTCTGGATCATAGCCTTCTTTTTCTAAAATTTCAGCTGCTTTTTTAGCATGTTCTTCAGGGTTATCTTTAGTCATTTCCCAATCCATATCATGAAGCAATCCTGCGCTCATCCATTTTTCAATTTCATCTTCTTTTTTAAAATGCTCGCATAATTTTTTCATTACTGCTTCAACAGCTAAGCTATGGCGGACAAGATTTACGTTTTTAATATATTTGTTTAAAAGTTTTAAGTTTTTTTCTCTAGTCATAAATAATACGAAATACACAAACACTAGATATAATAACAATTTTTACTTCTAATTTCAAACGAAAACATTAAAATTTTATACTTTATGAAATTTGCTTTTTATACACCAAAAGGATTAAAATGAAGTTGCTATGGAAAAAATATACTTAGACAATGCGGCGACAACAAGAGTTGACAACAGGGTTTTTGCGGCAATGAAACCGTATTTTTCTAATATCTACGGCAATGCTTCAAGTTTGCATTCTTTTGGACTGGAAGCTAAACACGCGCTTGAAAATGCAAGAGAGGTTATTGCTAAAAAAATTGGCGCCAAACATAATGAGATTATTTTTACATCCGGAGCGACGGAGGCTGATAATATGGCAATTAGAGGAATAGCTTACGCCAACAGAGAAAAAGGAAATCATATTATAACAACTTCAATTGAACATCCAGCTATCCTAGAAACTTGTCATTTTTTAGAAACCCAAGGTTTTCAGGTGTCATTTCTGCCCGTTGATAAAAAGGGGCTTATTAATATTAAAAAACTTAAAGATGAGCTGAATAAAAAAACTATTTTGGTTTCAATTATTTTTGCCAATAATGAAATCGGCTCTGTCCAACTCATTGAATCAATTGGAAGGATTATAAAAACATGGAATAAAGAGCATGGGACGCAAATATATTTTCATACAGACGCAGTTCAGGCATTTACGAAAATTGATATAGATGTAAATAAGTTTAACTTAAATTTGCTTTCGCTGTCTGCTCATAAAATATATGGACCAAAAGGCGTTGGAGCGCTTTACATTAAGGAGGGAACGAAAATTGAAAAAATTATTCACGGCGGGCATCATGAATATAACATAAGACCAGGAACAGAAAATGTTACCGGTATAATAGGATTTGCTGAGGCAGCTAAGTTATTTAAACCAAAAAATTACGAAGCTGTTAAAAAATTAAGATTACATTTAATAAAAAAAGTTTTAAAGGAAATTTCAGGTTCATATTTAAATGGTCCTAAGGAAGAAAATGTCCTGCCAAATATTGCCAATTTCACATTTAAAAATGTTGAAGGAGAAGCATTAATGCTTCTTTTGGATAAAGAAGGCATTGCTGTTTCAACCGGCTCTGCCTGCGCTTCCTCAAGTTTGGAACCAAGCTATGTCCTTCGCGCCATTGGAGTGCCGGCCGAAGAGGCGCATGGATCCCTGAGGATATCCTTAGGAAAAGATAATACTAAGGAAGAAATCAATTATCTGGTAAAAATATTAAAAAAAGCAGTTAAAAGGTTAAGAAAAATGAACCCGATTAAGTAAATGTCAAATAACAAAGCTCAAATGTCAAATAAGAACCTGGCTTGCAAGAACCTTGACGAAAGAATTACAATTTTCAATAATCGGTTAATTTAACAATTTCCAAAAATTAAATCATTGGAAATTCATTAAAAATTCAAAATTAGTAATTAGAAATTAAGAATTATGTATTCACAAAAAGTCTTAGATCATTTTTATCATCCCCACAATATGGGATCTATGAAAAATCCTGACGGGGTGGGAGAAGTTGGCAATCCTGTTTGCGGAGACATTTTGCGTCTCTACATTAAGGTTAAGGATGATAAAATCAAAGATATTAAATTTGAAACTTTAGGGTGCGCCGCCGCAATCGCAGTTTCTTCAATGATTACTGAAATGGTTAAGAATATGAATCTTAAAGAAGCCCTAAAAATTACTAAAAAAGATATTGCAAATGAGCTTGGCGGTTTGCCGGCAATCAAAATGCATTGTTCTAATTTGGCTGAAGAAGCATTACAATTAGCAATTAAAGATTACCTTGACAAAAAATCCAAATTACAAAAAAAATGAAACTTTATTGCAATCTTGCTAAACAAGCTGTTGAAAAATACATAAGAAAGGGAGAAATTTTAAACATTCCAAAAAAATTGCCTGCCGAATTTAAAAAGAAAGCAGGTGTTTTTGTAACAATTTATAAAACGGGAAAATTAAGGGGATGCATTGGAACATATTTACCAACTAAAAAAAACTTGGCTCAAGAAATTATTGACAACGCTATTATGGCGGCAACCAAAGATTGGCGTTTTCCTCCGATATCGGAAGTTGAACTTCCGAATATTGAGTGTGAAGTTTCCGTTTTAAGTGAGCCGAAATTAGTTAAAGATATTAAAGAGCTTAATCCTAAAAAATTTGGCATACTTATTAAAGGACAAACTTCTGGCCGCTCAGCTTTGCTTTTGCCCGATTTAGATGGCCTTGATACAGTTGAAAAACAGTTATTCGCATGTTGTCAAAAAGCTGGAATTGATCTTGAAATGGAATCCATTTCTATTTTTAGTTTTCAAACAAAAAGATATTAAATTTTTTTTGCATTTTCAATGAAAGAAACAATTTTATATGAAAAATTAAAGGACGGCCGTGTTAAATGTAATACCTGCAACCATCGTTGTATTGTTAAAGATGGTGAGCATGGTATTTGCGGTGTTCGCAAAGATGAAAATGGGAAATTAATTTCTTTGGTTTACGGAAAGGTTGCTGCCATCAATGTTGATCCAATTGAAAAAAAACCTTTTTTTCATTTTCTGCCAGGTTCTTATGCTTTTTCTTTTGGCACTTTTGGCTGTAATTTTGCCTGCGCTTTTTGTCAGAATTGGACTCTTTCTCAACCGCCCAAAGAAAATTTTTTTTGGCACGATGTTAATATCGGCGCTGATTGGTTGCCTGTGAAAATTGTTTCTGAAGCGCTAAAACGCGATTGTCAAAGCATTGCCTATACCTACAATGAACCAACTGTTTTTTTAGAATACGCGCTTGATACTATGAAAATAGCTCGCGAAGCAGGACTTAAAAATGTTTGGGTTTCCAACGGCTATATGACAGCTGAAGCGCTTGATTTAATTTCGCCCTATTTAGATGCTTGTAATATTGATTTAAAATCATTTTCAGAAAATTTTTATAACCGCCTTTGCGGAGGAAAGCTTGAGCCAGTTTTAGAAAATATTAAAAGAATTAAAAAAGCCGGTATCTGGCTTGAATTAACTACACTTTTAATCCCCGACGAAAATGATAAAGTAGCAGAATTAAAAAAAATAGCCGAATTTATATTCAACAAAATTGGCGCAGAAACTCCTTGGCATATCTCAAGATTTTACCCTGCTTACAAAATGAAAGAATCTCCAGCTACTGATATTAGATCAATTGAAAAAGCAATTAAAATAGGCAAACAAGCCGGACTTAAATATGTCTATGCCGGCAATGTTCCCGGATCGTCTTATGAAAATACTTATTGTCCCCGCTGTAATGGTATTATTGTTGAAAGGGCAAATTATATCATCCGCCGTTTTGACAAAGATGGCGCTTGTCCCCGTTGTAAAACAAAAATTGATTTGATTTTGGAATAAAAGCATAATAGAACAAATTATGATCAAATTTGCTTGTATAACTCCACATCCCCCAATAATTATCCCTTCTATCGGTAAATCTCAAGCTTCAAAAGCTCAGGCAACAATTGAAGCAATGAGAAAATTAAGGATAAGTTTAAACCGTATTAGGGGAACTGATAAGATTTTTTTGATTTCACCCCATTTGCCATCTACCTGGGACGCTTTTACTCTTTTTTATAAAGATCCTTATGATAAAACATTAAAAGGTAATTTTGCTGATTTTGGCGATGCGGAAACGGCCTTTGAATTTTTGGATGATAAAAAAACGGTTGAATGTTTGAAAATTTTAAGCGGACCAACGTTTCCTTTAATGGGCGTAACTATTCGCCGCTTAGACCACGGAACGCTGGTACCGCTTTATTATTTATGGGGCAAAGGCAAGCATAAAACTCCGCTTCTTCCAATGTCATTTTGTTCTCTTTCGTTAAAAGAACATTATATATTTGGGCAATTCTTGGGAAAATTTTTGGAAGAAGACGAAAATAATTGGACAGTGATTGCCTCGGGCGATCTTTCTCATCGTCTGACATCTTTCGCGCCGGCTGGATTTAGTCCGAAGGCGCAAAAATTTGACAAACTTCTTGTTCAATTCTTAAAACAAAAAGAGGTTGGAAAAATTCTTAATATTAATCCAGAATTAACTCGCGAAGCAGGAGAATGCGGGCTAAGGTCAATTGTTTTGCTTTTGGGAATTATTTCAAGATTTGATTGGCAACCAAAAATTTTATCTTACGAAGCGCCTTTTGGGGTAGGGTATTTGGTTTCCGAGTTAAAACTTAAAAATTAATCAAGAAGATAAAACGATAATAATCTCAAAAAATACGCAACAGAACCCGGGGAAAACCGAGTTCTTTTTCTTTGAGAAGTTTTAGCAACATATAGATATGTATGCTTTTAAATTGTTAAAAAAGCGCCGTAAGTGTCTGCATATTACCAAAAACTCTTGACAAAATGAAAAAATAGGCATAGAATACGGCTGATAGAAAAACTTGACTTTTTTAAAAGATTATATTTATAATATAATAACATAATACATGAAAAAATTAATTACAATATTAAGCGGAATGGCAATTGTTGCAGGAATAATTTTAACAATTCAAGCCATTTCAGCGCCTCAAGCTCCATTAGAGAGTAATGTGGATTTATCTCAAACTTATCAAGTTTCGAGAGAAGATATTGCAGAAAAAGTCTTGGCTAGCGGCAAAGTAATATCTTCTGAAGATATTACAGATTTAAGTTTTGATAAAACAGGAATTGTAAAAAATATTTTTGTCAAAGAAGGAAATCGCGTTGAACGCGACGATATTTTAATGGCAATTGAAAATGTTGAATTGGGTAACCGAAAAATTCAGGCCTTAGCTCAAATAAAAAATGCTCAAATTGATTTAGACAATGTTCTTTCCTCTGGCTCTGAAGTAAGAAAACCGAATCAAGTGGTAATTCTGAACGCTCAAAATAATTTGAAGACAATCAGAAGTTTAGCTAATTCCAATATTCGTTTGGCGGAAAATCAAGTCAATGTAGCTCAGGCCGAAGTTGATGTGGCAAATAAAAACTTTGATAATATTCAAGATGAAATTAATTCAACTTCAGGATTAGTTGATACCAATTACGAGAATATTATAAGCGAAACATATTTTACCCTTGATAATAGTATCTGGTTTCTTAATAAAATGCAGGAAAAATATTTTTACCGAAACGATCAAATAAGTTTTAAGATTAAAGAAAAAGAGTCAGAAACATTAAAAAGCTATTATAGCGCTAAATGGTATTATGAAAGTTATCTTGATGGCGAAGATCCTGTTGATTGGTTAATTCGTGAAATGCCCGAAAAAATTTCTGAAGCGCTAAAAGGAACAGAAGAAACATACAGATTGCTCTTGACATCTTTTGACAAAGATCCTCTTTACCAAAATATTTTAACTGATGACGACAGTGACGACATCAATAAAAAAAGAGAAGAGATAAATAAGGCCCTAAGTAAAATCAATCAACTTTCAAATAATCAAAATAGTTCTGATAGCGATCTTCAGACATTATTTAACTTAGCTCAAGAGAGAAAAGAAAGCGCGCAACTTTTCTTATCAAACGCCGAACAAAATCTTGCCAATATAAGACAAGAAAGCCAAAATCTTATTAATCAGGCGGAAGATTTACTAAGACGCGCCTATGATCAAGTTATTATTAGTTTTAAGCCAGCTAACGCTTCGGCAATTGAAACAGCTAGACAAAAATTGATCCAAGCGCAAAATAATTATAATCAGCTTCTTGGGGAATCTGCTATCCAAGAAATTACATCGCCCATTAAAGGCATAATAAAAGAAATTAATATTAATGTTGGCGATTTGCTTCAAAAAAATGTATCTGTTTTTAAAATAGATGTCTCTGATAATCTTGGAATCAGAGCTGAAATAAAAGATGATAGTATAAAAAATATTAATCTTTTTGACGGAAGATTAAAAAATATTAATCTTTTTGACGGAAGATTAAAAAATATTAATCTTTTTGACGAAGTAATTATTAAAAGCGCTGATTTTCCCCAAAAGACCAGCCAAGGAATCATTTCAAAAATTGAAAGTAAAGATGTTTCTGTAAGTCCTGAGGTTTGCGCTAAAAATAAAGTGGAATGCCTTGAGCTTGAAGAAAATATGACAGTTAATTTAGAAATTTTGATTAGAGAAAAGAAAAACGCTTTAGTTGTTCCTAAAGAATTCTTAACGAAACAGGAAGGAAAAAACTTTGTTAAACTAAAAAAGGGCGGAGCGGAAATTCTACAAGAGGTTAGAATAGGAATTATTAATGGAAAATTTGTTGAAATTTTAGAAGGCATAGAAGAAAATGATGTAATTTATCTTCCTTAAAATATTATTAATCATTTATGGTTGAGTAAAAATCCCGTCTCCTGTAGGTGGGATTTTTGTTATTAGATAATGTTAAGGTTTTATTTCTGCTATATTGCTTGATTTTTTCAATATAAGAAAGGTATAATAAAAATAATGTCGACGAAAATCACAATTAAAGATGTTCCTAAAGAAAGAGTTGTCTGCATAAGAAGCACAGAGTATTCTGAGAAAAAAGCAATAAATCTTGTTTCAAAGATTTTGGTATGGCTTTTTAAAAAAGAGATGAGTATTTCTGATCTCCCTTTGGCTATTGTTGATGAAGACAAAGATTTTGAGACCTGTATTCCTATTAGGGAAGCCGCCCTCAAAGAAGAAGACGAATTTAAAATTAAAACTCTTCCGGCCCATCGCGTGGGCTTATTTTTTCATAAAGAAGAAAATAAACCTCTCTCAATTTCTGAACAGTTCTTGGAAAGACAATTAAAATATCAAGGATTTAAGCTTTTGTTCCCGCGAAGATATATTTTTCATCAAAATCCAAAAAATCTGGAAACACCGATCGTGGAGATACAAATACCTGTGCATAGATAATATAAAAATTAAAAGAAAAACATTAATTTTTGACGGAAGATGGAAAAATTAAAATGAAAAATTTTAGTAGCTGTTAAAAACAGCTTTTTTTTATTCTTCCGTCAAAAACTGAAAGTTTTTATTATTCCGTCAAAAAAAGTAGTTTTTTTTATTATTTTGATTGACTTTTGGCCCTAATTGCGATAAAATAACAAAGCTTAGAAATGTATGGTCGCCCTGCTAGAAAGTGCGGGGAGGAAAGTCCGAACACCATTATAATAAAACAGTGGCTAACGGCCACCGCTTCCCCGGTTTTACCGGAGAGTAGGGAAAGTGCCACAGAAACTATGTCTCGTACGCGAGAGTGAAATGTTGGGCCCAATAAGCTCTTTGCCGCATAAGTGATTGTGCGGTATGGTAAACCCTGTTTGGTGCAACCCCGGTATAACCGGGGGCACGAATTAAAGGAAACTTTGATTCGGAGGCCTGCCGTAAGGTTTGGCTCTAGATAAATGACCATTTTAACAGAATTCGGCTTACTACTTCTGAGCAAAAAGTAAAAAATATTGATCAAAAAGTATGAAAAAAACATCTTTTATTTTTAGCGCGCTCAAACTGCCTTTAGATTTTTTAATGATTCTTTTGGCAGGAGTATGCGCCTATTCCTTGCGTTTTACGCCTATTTTTACCAAAATTAAACCCATACTTTTTACTTTAACCCTTGAAACCTATTTTGCCTTTTTAGCACTCGGCGCGCTGTTCTCACTGATTGTTTTTGCGCTAACTGGCCTCTATCAAATAAAACAATTAAGACCGATTGAAGAATTTTTTAGAATTTTAGTTGCGACCGCAGCCTCGCTTTTAGTGATTAATTTTTCCGCTTATTTAAGCCAAGCATTTTTTGAATCACGATTTATTTTGATTGCTACTTGGATTTTAAGCGCGCTATTTGTTCCAATTGGAAGAGGTTTTCTAAGCCATTTAAGGCGTTATCTCGCACAGAATTATGCTATTGGTTTAAACAGAGTAGTAATTATTGGCGATAACGAAATTACTAAAAAAATTAAAGAATACATTAAACAAAATCCCATTTTAGGATATCGTATTGTTAAACTTTATAAGAAATTAGATTTGGCAAAACTTGAAAAAGAAATAGATAATAATTCTGTTGATGATGTTATCTTGGGAAATTCTCACTCAACTAAAACTCAAATAGCAGAACTTTTTAATCTTTGCTCTCAAAAATCAATTAATTTTAGATTTGTGCCAACTAATTTCCAAGCATTAACGGCAGGATTAGAAATGGAAACCTTAGGGGGATTTCCTTTGCTTGAAGCTAAAAGAACTCCCTTGGAAGGTTGGCGAAAAATTGTTAAAAGAATTTTTGATTTGATTTTTGGCATAATTTTTTTCATCTTTTTAACGCCCATTTTTCTTGTCGTTCCAATTTTTATAAAATGGAATTCTAAAGGACCAATTTTCGCTAAGATGCCTCACAGAATAGGCCAAGGAGAAGAAATATTCTTTATGTATAAATTCCGTTCAATGATTAAGGACGCCGATAAAATGAAGAAGGATTTAATGAAATTGAATGAAAGAGAGAAGGGAAAAGGTCCTCTTTTTAAATTAAAAAAAGATCCGCGCGTTACTAAAGTTGGCCGCATTTTAAGAAAATATCGTATTGATGAATTCCCCCAAATTATAAATGTTCTAAAGGGAGAAATAAGTCTTGTTGGTCCGCGGGCTCATGAAATTGAAGAAGTGGCAAGATATAGAAAACAGCATAAAGTTGTTTTTGCGATTAAGCCAGGAATAACAGGACTTGCGCAAATTAGCGGTTCCTCTGATTTGCCTTTTGATGAAGAAAATAAATTAGATCTTTATTATATTGAGCATTGGACGCTATGGCTTGATGTCAAAATCTTGTTAAAAACTTTTATTTTTATATTTCTTGATAAATCGGCCTGTTGAAGATGTAAATGAAGATAGAATCAAGAATTAAGATTGTCCTATCATTGCTTTTATAAAAGTGACTGACAGGATTCTTTTTTTATTAACTTAAACTGGACAAAGCTGTAGAAAACAGATAGGATAGTTAGGAAAATTAAATCTCAAAAATAAAAAATCAAAATGAAGGTAGCTTTGTTTCATGATTATCTTGTTCAGTATGGAGGGGCTGAGCGCGTGTTTGAAAAATTGTTAGAAATTTATCCTAAGGCGCCTATTTATACGCTTTTGTATAATCCCAAGGCATTAGCTCCCAGCCTTAGAAAAGTTTTGAAAAAGAGAAATGTAATTGTTTCCTCTCTTCAGAAATTTCCTTTTGCTAAAAACCACCATCGCCTTTATCCGCTCTTTATGCCTTATATGGTTGAGCAGTTCAATTTTGCCGATTTTGATATAGTTATTTCTGACACTACGGGATTTGGCAAGGGCCTAATTTTGCGCCCTCAAACACTTCATATTTGTTATTGTCACACACCCTTAAGGTATGCTTGGGATAATTCGCAAAGATATATTAAAGAATATAGACATTTTTTCTTACTTAGGCCTTTTGTTCGCTGGGGAGTGCATTATTTAAGAATTTGGGATAGACAGGCGTCTGAAAGAGTTGATTACTTTTTAACGAATTCAAATTTTGTTAAAAAAAGAATAAAAAAATATTATCATAGAGAAGCCGTTGTTATTTATCCTCCCGTTGAAATAAAAAAAATAAAAACCGCTGAATATCCCAAAAAATATTATCTTATTGTTAATCGCCTTCTTGCCTATAAAAAAACTATTATTGCAATTCAGGCATTTAATAAACTAAAACTCCCGTTAATTATCGTGGGGAGAGGACCAGAAGAAAAAAGGTTAAAGAAAATAGCAAAAAATAATATAATGTTTTTAGGCAACATATATAACAAAGATTTAAGAAAACTTTATCGTTATTGCAAGGCCTATATTTTCCCTCAAGAAGAAGATTTTGGCATCGCGGCAGTTGAAGTAATGGCATCGGGCAGACCTGTTATCGCTTATCGGGGCGGAGGAGCTAAGGAAACCGTTAAAGATAAAATCAATGGCTTATTTTTTGAAAAACAGACAGCGAGGGAATTGACAAAAGCTATAAAGAAGTTTGAAAAAATGCAATTTTCTTGCCAAAAAACGAGAAATTCAGTATTAAAATTTGATGAATCTGTATTCAAGAAAGAATTTAAAAAATTTGTCAATAGAAAATGGCGTGATTTTAAAAAAATTATTTAATTAATATGAATCTTAGAGAAATTCTCCAAATTTTAAAAAGGGAATGGAAGCTAATTTCTATATTAGTTGTTTTAGCGCTCATATTAACTTCTATTTTTACTTTAATAAATAAAGCGAAATATGAAATTAATTTCTCTTTATTAATTTCGCAAATTCAAACTCAAAAAACAGACAAGTTTAAATATGATACTTATTATGCCCTTGAGGCAAAAGACAAAATAGGAGATTATCTGATAGGATTGCTCAAAAGTCCAGAGTATGTTAACGCGACGTTAAAATACTCTGATTTGACAACCGCTAATTTCACGACTTATAATTTAAGAACTTTCTTTCGTCCTTACAAAATATCGGCTCAAAGTATTGGAGTAACATTTTATTTGAGAAATTCTAATCAAACCAAAGATATTGTAAAGAGCGCATTGTTAATGGCTAATGAAAGTTTGGGAAAGATATATATTCCCAGCGCGGATGATGCCAAATTTGAAATCAAATCAACTAATCCGCTTGTGAGTCTTAAAAAACCGAGAATTGCGTTAAATCTTGTTGTTGTTTTTATAGTAAGCTTTATTTTGTCATCGTTAGTTGCTTTGATTAAAGAATATTTTATTAATTAGTGGCTATTTTTTGACTTAAGGACTAATGGAAATATAATAGATAGGTATATTAATTATTGAATTATTAATTAGTAGTTATTATAAAACATGAAAAAAGAAATTATTTCTATCTTGGTTTTAGTCGCAGTTTTAATTTTAGCGGGGTGGGGGATTGGTTCTTTCTTAAATAAGAATAAATCACCTGAAGAAAATATTGTTCCTGAAGAAAATATTATTCCCGAGAAAGATACTTCTTCTAAGGAAAACATTATTAGTAAAGAAAATAATATTATGGAACCAAAAAAAATGAGCTGGGATACAGCTCCAGAGATGCAAATTAACACTGAAAAATCTTATAAAGCAGTAATAAAAACGACCGAAGGCGATATGGAGGTTGAATTATTTGCTCAAGATAATCCGATTACGGTTAATAATTTTGTCTTTTTAGCAAGAAAGAAGTTTTATGAAAATGTTAAGTTTCATCGAATTATCAAGAATTTTATGATTCAGGGCGGGGATCCAACTGGAACAGGTGCGGGTGGACCAGGATATAAGTTTGACGATGAACTAATTACAAAAGATTATGAAAAGGGAATTTTAGCAATGGCCAATGCCGGATCAAATACTAATGGAAGCCAATTCTTTATTATGACACAAGATTATCCTTTGCAGCCCAATTATGTTATCTTTGGAAAAGTGATAGAAGGGTTTGATGCACTTGATAAAATTGCTGATACCCCTGTTGAAGATAATGGCATAGGAGAAATATCAAAACCGACAAAAGATGTTTTGATTAAATCTATTGAGATTATTGAAGATTAATTTCGATTACAAAATTAGTGAAAAATAGTTTTGTGTGTGGGCACCCAGTGCCCACATTTTATTCCACTTTTATAAAGGAAGAAAATCTTATATAATATATTTGGGTCAGTAGAGCTGGCAGTTTTTGTTGTTGAAAATACATATGCAACGTTTTGTTTTAAAAAAACTTTTTGATATTAGGCCTTTAACCAAAAAAGGAGAGTTAAATTTGGGTTGGATTTTGAAAGCGGGACGAATAATTAAAACTAAGAAGAATTTTGGATATAAAGAGAAGAATAAAGAGATTCTTCGGTCGCTATCGCTCCCTCAGGATGACATTAGGAGTAATCTCTCGCTACGCTCGAAAACTCCTAATGTCAATTACCCGGCGTGGGAGGATTGGAGAGGAGAAACAATTAAAAAAAATTCTGATGAATATAAATACAAAGAAATCCGCCAAGCAATTATGGATGAACTTGAAGAAATGTCGCTTAAAGAAGATCGTCTTAAACAAGAGTTTGGTCCCCCCATTAATCTGCCGATGGAAAAAGAGGCAAGACAGGAAAGATTTTACAAAACATGGCTCAAGCGCATTTCCCCTCAAATAATTAATCTTAGGATTAAAATTCCCGATATCTCTTTAACTCCCAAATTAAAATATATTTTGACAAGCGTTGCCCTGATAGTTTTAGTTGTCCCTTTTACGTATGTTCTTCTTAACCTTAGTTCAACAAAAAATTTGGTATTAACATCGGGAAGCCAAGGATATGAAAATTTGCTCGCAGCCCAAAGCGCGCTTTTTTCTTTTCAGCCAGATAAATCAGCGGAAAATTTTAGACAAGCCTATGAAAATTTTAACAATGCTTCAAAGGCAATGAATAAATTAGGCGGATCTCTTTTAAATGCCGTGGATATCTTACCGCTCCGCTACAAGATTGGTTCTGGTAAAAAGCTTCTCTCCGCAGGAGAAGCAATCGCCCAAGCCGGCACTTATCTAACAAAAGGGTTATCAATCATTGACGGATTAAGCATTGAAGACATTTTGAAAAAAAATGACAATACTGAAGGCGATTCAGGACAATTAATGCTCTGTCTTAATGGTTTTAAGCAAGAATTTTCATTGGCTGAAGAAAAACTAAACGAGGGCATTAATTATCTTAAAGGAATAAAAAGCGAAGACTTGCCGGAACAATATCGCAATGAGTTCAGTTCTTTGGCAACAATTATTCCTTCTCTTGAAAATAATTTGTCTAAATTTGACGATTTTCTTAATATCTTTTTGGGTATTTTGGGGAGCGAAAGTCCGCGCCATTATTTAGTGCTTTTTCAAAATAATTCTGAACTCAGAGCAACCGGCGGTTTTATTGGCTCCTATGCTCTATTAAGCGTTAGCGGGGGACAAGTAGAAAATATTGAAGTTAAGAATATTTTTGATGCTGATGGCCAATTAATTGTTAATGTTGTTCCACCTAAGCCAATTCAAAAAATCTCTTCCGGCTGGAGCACCCATGACGCTAATTGGTTTTTTGACTTTCCAACTTCGGCTCAAAAAGTCGCTTGGTTTTTTGAAAAAACCGGTGGTCCCACGGTTGATGGCATAATTGCGTTAACGCCGCAAGTTATAGAAAAAATGTTAAGCGTTCTTGGCTCAGTTGATCTTCCTCAATATAATTTAAGCATTAATGAAACAAATTTTATAAATGAAATTCAATATAAAGTTGAAAAAGATTATGACCCTTATTTAAATGAACCAAAGAAAATTTTAGCTGATTTTACAACCTCTTTATTTAATAAATTTGCCGCTGTACCCAAAGAAAAATGGCCATCCATTTTGAGAGTTTTTAATGAATCGCTTAAAAATAAAGATCTTCTTCTTTGGCTTAAAAATGAAGAAGAAGAAAGTTTTGTTATTGACCAAGGATGGTCGGGCAAAATAACAGAGACAAATAATGATTATTTGGCAATTGTTCACTCCAATATTAATGGTTACAAAACAGATAGGTTCATGAAAGAAGATGTCAGGTTAACCGTTAACATTGAAAACGAAAAAGAAATTATTCATCAGCTGACAATTGTTCGCCAGCATACAGGTGGAAATGAAGCGTATGAATGGTATAACAAGGTCAATAGTGATTATTTAAGGGTTTATTTGCCCAAAGGCAGCGAAATTATTTCAGCGAGCGGAGGCGCTCCTGAAGACACTATTGTTCCGTCCCTTGATTATGAATTAGCGCAATTTCGCCGAGACGATTTGGTTACTTCAATTGAGGCGACTCTTGAAAAAAAACCAGAATTAAATATTGATACCTTTGAGGAATCTGGCAAAACTGTCGTGGGAGCATGGCTCTATACCAGCCCAGGAGAACAAACTGTTTTTGAGTTAACCTATAAAACGCCCGAAATACTTTCTTTTCAATCTGAACCCCAGCTTCCGCTTGAAAATTCATCGCACGAAAGCGTTAATTATAATTTAATTTTTCAAAAACAGCCCGGTTCTTATGACGCGCCCATCAGGATGACTATTGATTATCCTGATAATTGGCGGATTAAACAGGTTTATCCCAGAGATAAATTAACCTCTCAAACTCCAATCAGATTTAGAGAAGTTTTTGATATAGATAAAGTATTTAATATAAACTTTAAGATAGAAAATCTTTGAAAATTATGATCAAACATCTCTTTAGATTTTCGTCTCGGACAATTACTTCTGCCGCGCTTCTCTTGGGAGGAGCCAGTTTTTTAAGTAGAATTTTAGGGTTAGTGCGAGCGCGTATTTTTGCTTATCAATTCGGGGCAGGCATTGAACTTGATATGTATTACGCAGCTTTTAGAGTGCCTGATTTAATTTTTTCAATTATTATTATGGGCGCGGTCAGTTCTGCGTTTATTCCTATTTTTACAGCAGAACGATTAAAGAATAAAAAAAATAGCCACTGGCTTTTGGCTAATAATTTTTTACATGTATTTTCTTTTTTGGTATTAATTTTAGCACTTGTTCTTATTATTGTTGCCCCGTATTTAGTGAAGGCAATTGCTCCTGGATTCAGCGCGGAAGCGCAAAAAATAACAGTGATGTTAACCCGCATTATGTTGATTCAACCTGTTATTTTAGCTATTTCAGGAATTGTTGCTGGCATCCTTCAGAGTTTTAATCTTTTCTTTGCTTACGCTTTATCTCCTATTATGTATAATATAGGAATTATTTCGGGCGCTTTGTTTTTCGCGCCGAAATGGGGAATTAAAGGATTGGCTATGGGCGTAGTATTGGGATCATTGCTTCACTTGTTTATTCAAATTCCCAGTCTTGCTTCAACTGGTTATAAATACCATTTTCATATCAACCTAAAAGATAAAATGATGAGAAAGATTGTTAAGCTGACTATTCCAAGAAGTCTGGGACTTGCCACTATCCAGCTAAACACCATTGTTATCACCGCTATTGCTTCAACTTTAGCGATTGGTAGCATTGCTATTTTTAACTATGCTAATGACATCCAATATGTTCCCTTGGGGCTGATTGGCATTGCTTATGCTGCCGCTGCTTTTCCTTCTCTTTCGGCTGCTTTTGCAAGAAAAGACCTAAAATCTTTCCGGCTTTCGGTCACAAAAACCCTTTTAGAAATTGTCTATTTAGTGATACCGGCAACTATTCTTTTCTTTCTTTTAAGAAATGAGATTACAAATACGCTTTTGCATACCGGCGAATTTGGCAAGAGCGAGGTTAATTTAACGGCTGCTTTGATTGGCATATTTTGTATTGGCATTCCTTTTCAAAGTTTAATTCCTTTGCTCTCGCGCGCTTTTTTCGCGCTCCATAATACCATAACGCCCGTTATTATTAATTTAATCTCTGTTGGCGTTAATATTACTTTAGCGCTTTTCTTGGTTAAAAATTTTCAAATTCTTAATCACTTTAATATTCCAGGCGACAAAAGAATTTTAGCTCTTCCCATTGCATTTTCTTTGGCAGGAATTTTAAATGTTATACTGCTTTTCTTTTTTCTTTTGAAAAAAATGGGGTCCTTGAATATTAAAAAGACCTTTAATTCTCTTGCTAAGTTTGCCATTCTTAATTTAGGTCTTTTTGTCTTGGTCTATTTTATTAGAAATTTATCTTATCAGTATTTTGATCAAGGAAATATTGGAGTGATGTTTTTTGTTGGATTAATTGCAGGCGGAGTTGGACTTTTGGCATATTTTTCCTTAAGCTATATTTTGGAGATAAAAGAATTTAAAAGCATCCTGAAGGTTTTTAAAAAATAATATATTGCTGTAGATGTCTGACATCTACGCTAGTAATTTCGCGCCAAAATTAAATGTCAAGTAATATTAGAAATTTTTGTATCATCGCTCATATTGATCACGGTAAGTCCACTTTGGCTGACCGATTTTTAGAATTAACAAACACTATTCCAAAAAACAAAATGAAAGAGCAAATGCTGGATAGCATGGATCTTGAGAGAGAGCGGGGGATTACAATAAAAATGCAACCAGTGAGAATGGTTTACTTTTCTTCAATTCAAAATTCGCAGTATATCCTGAATTTGATAGATACTCCCGGCCATATGGATTTTGCTTATGAAGTTGAGAGATCTTTGGCGGCCGTTGAAGGAGCAATTCTCTTGGTGGACGCGACTAAAGGTATTCAGGCGCAAACTTTGGCAAACTTACGCTTGGCGCAAGAACAGCGATTAGTGATTATCCCTGTACTGAATAAAATGGATATGCCAGTTGCTCAAATTCGCAAAGAAAAAATAAAAAAAGAGCTTAGCCAATTATTGAATATTGATCAAAAGGAAATTTTGTCTATATCGGCCAAGAAAGGAACAGGCGTTGAAGAAGTGCTTAAAAGAATAATCACAGATATTCCCTCGCCACCTATTGAAACTCATGAATTATTTAAAGCGTTAGTTTTTGACTCAAGCTATGATTCTTACAAGGGAATTATTGCTTATATAAGAGTTGTTGAAGGCACCATTAAAAAGGGCCAGCGCATTAAACTGTTAAATGCTAAAAAAGAATCTGATATAGTAGAAATTGGCTATTTTTTACCTAATCTTAGCGCTCGGGATGAAATCAGCGCTGGCGAGATCGGCTATGTGGCAACGGGATTAAAAGATAGTTCCTTGGTTAAGGTGGGAGAAACAATAGTTGGTATTGTGGGCCATGGGTCGCAAGTCGCAAATCCCAAGCCATTACCCGGTTATCGTGAACCAGAACCGCTAGTTTTTGCCAATATATTTCCAAGCGAGATGAAAAGTTTTCCCCAGCTGAAAGATAATTTAGAGAAACTTCATCTCAATGATTTTTCTTTCCATTACGAAACAATTAATCATACTGTTTTAGGAAGAGGATTTAAGGTTGGATTTTTAGGAATGCTCCACTTGGAGATTATTTTTGAAAGATTAAAGCGCGAATACGGAACGAAAATTATCTTAACATCGCCAACGGTTGTTTATCGCATTAAAACAAAAAAGGGAAAAGAATTTAAAATATTTTCCGCTCAAGAATTGCCAACGCCTGACGAAATAGAATCTATTGGAGAACCATGGGTTGAAATTGAAATTATTGTGCCTGCTCAATATTCAAGCAAAGTTTATGCTTTTTTAAAGATTTGCCGTGGCGCTTTTAAGGAAACAAAAGACTTATCGGCTAATGAATATTTAATTATTTATGAGGCGCCTCTTTCAGAGATTATTGAAAATTTTTTGGATAATCTAAAAAGCGTCTCGCAAGGATACGCGTCTTTTAGCTATAAAATTATCAATTATCGTCCCGTTGATTTAGTGAAACTGGAATTTGCGATTGTTGGAGAAATAAAACCATCGCTTTCAAGGTTGGTTCCTGAAAATAAAGCGTACAGAGTAGCGCGCGAATTCCTGTTGCGTCTTAAAGATTCTTTACCCGCCCAACAATTTTCTCAAGCGCTTCAAGCAAGAATTGGCGGAAAGATTATTGCCAGAGAGGATATTCGCGCGGCAAGAAAAGATGTAACTGGCGCGCTTTACGGTGGTGACTATACAAGAAAAGCAAAATTGCTTGAAAAACAAAAAAAAGGAAAGAAAAAACTTCTTGCCCATGCTTCCGTTAAAATTCCCGAAGAAGTATACCTTAGTGTATTGAAAAGACGCTAAAGTTATATAAATTTACTTATGGAAAAAATGCTCAGAGTTTTAGCGTTTATATTTGACAATATGATACCTATGTGATAGATTGTCAGTAGTTCCCAAACAAACAAAAGGAGGAAGATAAATGGGAGAATTAGCAAGGTTTTTTAGTAAGCTTAGTCCGAATTCACTCGGAGAAGCGCTTCGTGATATTACTTTTGGGAGAAATTTTTGTGTAATAATTAACAACATAAGACTAGATGCCATTCCATGGTCACAAAAACAGATAAAGGTTTTTTATAAAGAATACTTTAGTTCGGCAAATAATGAAGATATGGTTCATGCCATTAATAGGAACACGGTATTTGGTTATACATTTATAGAGGGAAGCATGACTATTGATGTTTTTTGGTACTACATTAGTGATGGAACGCTCTGTTTCCGAGTAAAGGAAGGGGAAGAAATCATTGCGTTAATTGTTACTGCTGATTGCGAAGAAACTGATCAGTGGGAAAATTTGGAAAGACTTGAGGCATAGTTCATTTTGGGGCTCGCGATGTAAATCGTTGAGCCTCTTTTTTATTATTTAATTGATTTTTGCGCTTTTGATAAGACCGAACCTCGTTAATCCTTAAGGATTTCCTTAAGGATTAATTTCCAGCGCTTTAAATTTAATTTTTTTATTCTTCTTGCAAAAAAAAGAGGGTGGCTATTATTAGCGTCTAGACGCCTAAGCCACCCTTCCAAGTCTCTATGCTCCTATTGGTTTTTCATCCCCCTCCTTCTTTCCTGTAGTAGACCAACAGGTTATGGCACTTAATCACGCCGACTTGGCTAACATGATCAGTCATCCACCTTTAAACTACTATCAAGAAAGAGAACTCCAGAGGTTATTTTCATCATAGCTCTAAAAAATGTTTTGTCAAGAGTTTGAAATAACATGTGGTCACCCAGTGCCCAAATGTTGTATTCTATAATAAGTCACATATTATATTCTATAATAAGCCAGCGGTCGGAATTAATACTTTTATAAGATTTATTATAGTAAAACGACCAAAAACATTGACTCTGATGCTATAATATGCTATAATGCATAACAAATGTAGGTTCTTTAAAATAACATATAATATAAACAAAACGACGCCTTTTTGAAGGCAAGTCCAGGACAGCCTTTGTCCTTATGCCCATTACGGGAAGCGCACGCAGTGCGCGCGAATGGGTAAGGCAATCAAGACTTATGCTCATTCGTGAAAAGGATAGATATGATCACACCGTTGAAGGTAAGATTGGAGAAGGGGCTTCCTATCTATGAAAGGGAAGCGGAAATCAAGCAAACAATTGAGAACAACCAGGTTACTATTATTATTGGTGAAACTGGTTCGGGAAAAACAACACAGATTCCCATTTTTCTCCGAGAAATGGGTTTGGGTAAACAAGGTTGTATTGGGATTACCGAACCTCGTCGAATTGCGGCAATTTCTGTTTCTCAGTTTGTTGCCAAGCAAATCGACGTTGAATTAGGCGAAGAAGTGGGCTACCAAATTCGCTTTGACGATTATAGTCAAGGGAACACAACGGTAAAGTTCATGACTGACGGAATCCTCTTAAGGGAAATCCAAGAAGATCCAGATCTTGAGAAATATTCTGTGATTATGATTGATGAGGCCCATGAGCGAAGCCTAAATATTGATTTTCTTCTGGGTTTGCTCAAGGATGTCTTGAAGCGACGATCCGATCTAAAGCTAATTGTTGTTTCAGCAACAATTGATGAACAGAAATTTTCGAGATATTTTTGGAATGCCCCGATCGTCAATGTGTCTGGACGAATGTATCCTGTTAATATCGTTTGGAACAAAGAGGATCTCCCTTCATATCTCATGACCGATGCCATTGTCAATAAGATTGTGGATATTCACACCACGAAACCCGCAGGCGATATTCTTGTCTTTATGACAGGACAGAACGATATTTCAATGGTTGCAGATGCTCTTAGAAAAAAAGGGTTTTCTGATATGGTAGTACTTCCGATTTATGCGGCACTTTCTTCGGAAGAACAGCATAAGATTTTTGAAGACTATCCGGAAAAACGTAAAGTAGTTATAGCCACGAATATTGCAGAAACTTCCATTACAATTGATGGCATTGTTTATGTCGTTGATAGTGGTCTTGTTAAGCAAATGAGCTATAACGCCAAAAGCGGAATTCAAAGCTTAGAAGTGGTAAAACACTCAAAAGCAGGCTGTGAACAACGCCAAGGTCGCGCAGGACGAGTATGTGAAGGTACTTGCTTTCGTATGTACACTCAGGAAAGTTGTCTGAGTCGTCCTGATTTCACGGAACCAGAAATAAAGAGAAATAGTCTGGCAAGCGTTGTTCTTACTATGGAGATAATTGGAATTAAAGATATTGAAAACTTTGATTTCATTGATCCTCCTGACAAGAAGTCTTTTGAAAAGGCATATGATGTTTTGGTTGCCCTGGGAGCAATTGAAAAAAACAAAGAAGGCTTGACTAAAATCGGGAAATTTATGGCTAAACTTCCTCTTGAACCTCATATGAGTCGTATGATTTTGGAAGCCTGGGTTATCAAGGCAAGAGATGTCAAGGAAATAATAACCGAAGAACAAGAAAAGGATTTGGCTAATCAAGGGTGTGTAGAAGGAGTAGCAACGGTTTGCGCCTTTCTCTCTGTAAATCACATCTTTATTAGACCAAAAGGCAAAGAGAGCGAGTCTGATCGCGCTCATAATCAATTCAAAAATCCTTTTTCCGATGTTCTGACCTTTCTTAATGTTTGGAAGCAATACAATGCGCAGGAAAATCCTGATATCTGGTGTCAAGATAATTTCCTACGAGTCAAAACACTCAAGGAAATTGTCAAGATAAGACAACAGTTGCTTTCCATTATAAGCCAGAGTGGCATCCCTCTCTCGGCCAATAATGATCCTGAAAACATTATGCGCGCAGTTGCAATAGGGTTAGCGCATAATCTTTTTGAACACGCAGATCGCAATCAATATCACGGCGTCCATTCCAAGGAAAGTTATGCTTATATCTTTCCTGGATCAACACTTTTCTATCACACGCCTCGCTGGCTTGTAGCAGTTAATGTTGTTGAAACTACCAAGCCCTTTGCGCGAACATGCACGACAGTAAAGCCCGAATGGCTGCCTCTTCTTGTTCCCGAACAAGCGCATTTTGGCCAAGAGTTCGTTAAGGAGTATAATTCAAATTCCTTAATGGCAACTATAGGCAAACCTGTTCTTTACAGAAATACCGATATCTATGGCAGTTCTGAAAAAACAGAGGAAACGATTGCTATTATTAATGAGATTGTTTCCTTTGGAAAAGCCCGCGTCATTCAGGCCAATGCCATTGCGCAAGTAAAGAAAGATGGTTGGATTAGGCTCGTTTTCGAGAAAGAAGATTCCGCTTCTTCTTCCTTTTCGTCAAGAAACTATTTAATGGCAAAAAAGGAAGGAAAAGAATATAGTCTTGCTTACTTTCTTGATATAGAGGTGATTGAAGGAGTTCCTTACTATTGCGAAGTTTATTCGGATGTTTTGGGAAGAGAGCGCGTAAAACCAAAATTCCGCGTATTCTCAGAACTTTTCACGGATTCTGAAGATATGAGCGAATCTCTGAAAGGAGAGGATCTTGATCAAGCTGTCGCAAGATTAAAGCAATCTTTCAACAGATAAAAAAATACAGCCCAGATAGCGCAAGCGCGTTGTCTGGGTCTTTTTTTTATTTAATTAAGGGGAAATGTAAGGTTTCACTTGACATATAATAACATGTGGTCACCCAGTGCCCACATTCTGTATTCTATAATAAATAAGCCAGCGGTCGGAATTGAACCGACGACCTTAGCTTTACGAAAGCTCTGCCCCGCCTGCCAAAGTAGCCCACGAACGGATTTGAACCGTTGACCTATCCTTTACGAAAGGATTGCTCTACCACTGAGCTACATGGGCGAATGCTACGGCGGGCAGGTCTACCAACTGAGCTACGCTGGCTTGTTGATGCGAGTTTTTATTGCTATAATTAAGTAAAAGCAGGAATGATTAAAAAACCTACCATTGAAAGGGCAACCAAGATAATAGCAATTTTCCAGATAAGATGGCGAATTGATTTTTTCTTCATAGATATTAATTATATTTCATTACATTCCATATAATGTTGATTATATTCCATATATCGTTAAATTTAAAGTTTTATGTTTTCTAAAATTATTAGCTCAAAATTTTTTCTTCTCGTTATGATATTGGCTTTGGGTTATTTGGGGTACACTTTGACAAATGTTGTCTTAGAGAAAAAAGAAATTGACAATAGATTAGCGTCTTTACGCTCAGATATGAAAGAAATGGAACTTAATAGGGAGGAGATTGAAAAAAATAAAGAATATTATTCTAGTCAGGATTTTTTAGAAAAAGAAGCGCGGCGTCTTTTAAATTACCAGAAACCCGGTGAAGAAGTAATTGCGGTAATTCCTAATAAAAATAATCAAACATCTGAGGAAGAAAAAACAATAGAAAAAAAGAAAATCCAAGAGGAAAATATAAAGGAGCTTTCTAATCCAGAAAAGTGGCAACGATATTTTTTTGGCGCGCGGGATTAGTTGAGAGGTTCAACGTAACCTTCCCAAGGTTAAGACACCGGTTCGAGTCCGGTATCCCGCTATATAATATTATATACGGTAAAGATAAAAGATTGGCAATTGAGAAAAAATATTGTAAAATGACCTAATATGATATCAATAAGAGAGCTAAAAGAAAGTCTTATTAAGCTTAAAGACAATATCCATCAAACGATGGATTATCTTAAATTGAAAGAGGCGGAAAAGGAAATTAAAGAGCTTGACCGCAAGATTCAAGATAAGGATGTTTGGCAAGAAAATTTTTCTAAGGCAGAAGAAATTCAATCTCGCCTTAATTTTTTAAAAAATCAAAAGCAAGAATGGGCTCATTTAGAAAAAGAAGTTGATGAGTTTTTTTTATTGATCAAAGATCTAAGGGCTGGGGATAACAAAGAAACCCAAGAATTGCTGATAGAAATTGAGAGAGAGTATGAAAACGCGCTGAAAGTTTACAAAAAACTGGAACTTGAAGTTTATTTGGGAAAAAAGTATGATAGAAGGGATGCTCTTTTATTAATTTACTCGGGCGCAGGTGGAATTGATGCTCAAAATTGGGCGAAAATGCTTCTGAGAATGTATGAAAGATACGCCGAGAAAGAAGGACTAAAAACACAATTGTTTGATATTACTGAAACTGAAGAAAATGGCATTAAAAATGCAGTTTTAAAAATTAAAGGAAATTATGCCTACGGAATGCTGAAAAATGAAGCGGGCGTTCATCGCTTAATTCGCATTTCACCTTATTCTTCCCAGTCATTAAGACACACATCTTTTGTGTTAGTTGAGGTCTTACCAGAAATTGCCAAAATTGATCTTGAAAATTATAAAATTGATCCTAAAGATTTGAGAGTTGATCTTTTTAAATCTAGCGGTCCAGGCGGCCAAAATGTTAATCGCCGTGAAACTGCCGTAAGAATCACTCATATCCCTACTGAATTGCACGCCGCTTCTCAAAAAGAGAGGTCTCAGTCGCGCAATAGGGAAGAAGCAATGAAACTCCTTTTGGCAAAAGTTATTAACGCTCTTGAGCAAAAAAATCTTAATAAAGTTGAAGCGCTCAAGGAAAAAATACCGCCTGAATGGGGTCATCAAATAAGAACTTATGTTCTCCATCCTTATAAACAAGTCCGCGACCATCGCACTAAGCTGGAATTATCTAATGTAGATAAAGTGCTTGACGGAGACCTTGGCCAATTAATTGAGGCTAATTTGAGAAAAGTGCTTTAAGCTAATTTTTTTAAGCTAACGCTATCTTCAAAAAACTAAAATTAATTTTATGATAATCTTTGATAATGTTTCTAAAGTTTTTGGCGATTCTTTCGTTCTTCAGAAAATCAATCTTAAGATACAATCGCATGAATTTATTTCTCTCGTTGGACGATCTGGGGCAGGAAAAACAACGATTGTTAAGCTTTTGATAGGAGAACATAATCCGACATCAGGTAAGATTTTCGTTAATAATGTTGATATTACAAATATCAAGCCAAAGCTTTTACCATTTTATCGCAGAAAAATCGGCATCGTTTTTCAAGATTTCAAATTATTGAGTTTCAGAAGTGCCTACGAAAACATCTCTTTTGCTATGGAAGTGGCCAACCTACCTCATGAAAAAATCAAAGAAGACACCTTGAAAATTCTTAGAATAATTGGTCTTGAAGATAGAAAAAATAATTTTCCGGCTCAATTGTCGGGCGGAGAAAAGCAAAGAGTTGCTATTGGACGCGCTTTAGCGCTCAAGCCAGAAATTTTAGTTGCTGACGAGCCGACGGGCAATTTAGATCCAATTCATACTTGGGATATTATCAATCTTTTGGTAAAAATTAATGAACTGGGAACAACAGTTATTTTAGCCTCTCATGACAAAGATATTATTAATTCTTTGGGTAAAAGAGTAGTGAGCTTGGAAAATGGCAAGGTCATTAGAGACGAAAAAGAAGGTAGGTTTATTGTGTAATTATTTATTATTATGTTAATTTCATTTTTTCGTATTATAAAAACTGGTTTTGCTGATTTTTGGCGGAATAGATGGGTTTCTCAGGCAACTTTAGGCGTTATGATAATTACGCTTTTTGTTGTTGTCTCTTTTTTTATGTTTGGAAAAACAGCAAATAACCTTATCTATAATTTAAAAACCCGTATGGATATCAGTGTTTATTTTAAAATTGACACTGATGAAACAGATATTGTTGGAATAGAAGAAAATCTTAAAAAGATGGAACAAATAACCAATATAGAATATATTTCTCGCAGCGAAGCTTTGGCGCGTTTTAAAGAACGCCACCAAAATGATCCCTTAATCCTCCAAAGCCTTGAAGAAATCGGATCAAATCCGTTAACTGCTTCTTTAAATATTCAAGCGCAAGAACCGGCAACCGATTTTCCTTTTATTGACCAATATTTAAGCAAAAATTATGAAGCATTGATTGATAAGGTTAACTACCAAGAAAATAAAGATATCGTCACGCGGATTAGCCGTTTTTCGTCAGGTGTTCAAAGAGCGGGTATTGTTTTAAGCATTATTTTGATAGCAATCGTAATTTTAGTAACATTTAACACAATCCGCCTAACTATTTATTCGGTGAGAGATGAGATTGGCATTATGCGACTTGTTGGAGCAAGCAATGCTTACATTAGGGGCCCTTTCATTGTTGAAGGCATTATCTATGGAATTTTGGCAACTACCGTAAGTACTCTTATTTGTTGGGGAACATTTAAAGTTCTCAGTCCAAGATTATCGGGCATGCTCTTGGATTTTAACCTTTATCAACATTTTACAAGTAATTTATTAACAATTATCGCAATACAGCTTGCCATAGGCATAACTTTGGGCGCCTTAGGAAGTTATATTGCCATTAAAAGATATTTGAAGGTCTAATCAATGCTTCTTTCTCGAAACGCAATTTAAAAGATAAATGGAAAAAGTCTGTTGTTACATAGTTGATTATAGTTATCAATTATATTAAGTTATGCTTTTATCGCGCAACGCCATTTTAAGACACATTAAGGAGGACAATGTTATCATTGATCCTTTTTGTGATAAAAACTTAAGTTCCGCATCTTATGATGTTACTTTAGGAAAATATTATTGGCGCGAATCGCACCACGATGGAGGATATATTACTTATAATCCTTATTCAAAAAAAGATGTTGAAAGAGTTTGGGGGCCGGAGTATTATGTTGCAAAACCGTTAAGAGAATGGATTGAAAAATCTCCTTTTAAAAAAATGATGGGAATTAATATGGATGATCTTATTATTTGGATCGCTCCCGGAGAAACAATTTTATCTCATACCCAAGAATTTATTGGCGGAAAACATTGCATTAACACTATGCTTAAGGCGCGCTCCTCTATGGGAAGAAATTTTATTGAAATCTGTAAAGACGCTGGCTGGGGCGATATTGGCTATGTTAATCGCTGGACGGTTGAAATAACCAACAATAGCCGTTTCTATCACATTCCTTTGGTAGTGGGTAGAAGAATCGGCCAAATGACTTTTTTTGAAACTGAACCGATTGATGAAAAAGATGCCTATTATAAAGCAGGCAAGTATCAAGGCACAAAAGATATTAAGAAAATTAAGGAAGAATGGAAGCCAGAAATGATGATTCCAAGAATGTATAAAGATTGGGAATTAAAATTAAATAAAAAATAAGAAGAATGTTGGTGTCTCCCTTCAAAAATCAAAAATTCAGAAGTATTTTTTTTATGTTAAATTGAAAAAAATCTTTACATATGGACTATATTTATGTTACAATACTTTAACTTTTCAAATTAAAAAATGTTCACAAAAATATGATTAAGAAAAAATTTACAACAAAAAGAATCATTTGGATTATTATTGTTTTGGTTATTTTAGTAACTATCGGAAAGGTTTATTTGAATTCTTCTCAAAAAGATTCGAACAAAACAGTGATTGAAGTTACAAAAGGAAATATTGAACAAAACATTTCGGAGACAGGTACGGTTAAAATATCTGATGAAATCGGCTTAAGCTTTAAGGGCGGTGGAATAATAGATGCTATTTATGTTGAAGTAGGGGATAGCGTTGAACGCAGTGAGCTGCTTGCCACAATTGATTATAGTGAATTGAACGCTCAACTTCAAAAAGCTAATGCTTCATTAAAATCAGCCCAAGCGCAGTTAGCGAATATCTTAATCGGCGCTACCAATGAAGAGATAGGTCTGGCAGAAACACAGGTCAAAAATATAGAAATTAAATTGCAAAATAAAAAACAGTCTTTAGAAAATATCATATCGTCCGCTGACAATAGCGCTAAAACAGCTTATGAAGATGCTCTGGGCGATCTTAACGATGCCTACCTTGATCTCCAGAACGCCTATCTTGCGGTTGACGATATTTATCAAACCTATTTTAATAGCAACGATCAAGAAGGCCTAACAGTTAAAAAATCTAGGGAAGATATTGAAGAAGCAAGAGATAAGACAAAAACTTATATTGATACTGCCATTGCTAATTCCATAGATGAAAATATAGACATTGCGCTTTACCAAACCAAATTAGCTCTTGATGTAACTTATATTGCTTTGTCAAACGCAAGAAATGCTTGTGACGCAATCCTGTACCGAGCAACAGTTACAGACACAGATAAAACTTCTTTAAATACTCAAAAATCAAATATCAATGTTGAAAGGGCAAGTATAATTGATGCGCAACAGACAATTTCTTCAACTAAAATTGACAATACCGCTACGATTGATACTGCAAAAGCGCAAATCCTTGAGACAGAAGGACAATTAGAAGAGTCCGAGAAAACGCTTCAAAAATTAATAGCTGGACCGACCAAGGAAGACATTAATCTTTATGAAGCGCAAGTAGAACAAGCCCATGCAGATAGATTGGTTTTAATTAGCAAAATCAGCCAATCGCGCCTAAATAGCCCCGTTAATGGCCAAGTTGTAAGAATAAAAAAGAGAGAAGGAGAAACGGCTGGCGTTAGCGAGGTTGTAATTGCGCTTTTACCAAAAAAACCATTTCAAATAAAAACGAATATTTATGAAGAAGATGTTGTTAAAATTAATATTGGAAATCCAGTTAAAATTCAACTTATTGCTTTCCCAAGTTTAGTTGTAACTGGCAGAGTAGCGTCAATTGAGCCGATTGATAATATTATTGACGGCGTTGTTTATTACGAAGTTTCTATTGATTTTGATAAAGAAATTGAGGAGCTTAAACCAGGTATGAGCGCCGATATATCTATCAAAACCTTATCAAAAGAAGACATATTAATCATCCCATGGTCTGCTTTAATCAAAGAAAACGATAAGCTGTATGTTGAAGTTTTAAAAAATGATCAGATTATTAAACAAGAGGTTCAAACCGGTATAGAAGGCGATGATGGCAATGTAGAGGTTGTTGCAGGCATTGAAAAAGACGAGAAAATACTTATTCCTTAAGATAAAATTTATGGCTAAAGAGCCTGTTATTAAATTAAAAAATGTTTGGAAAACTTACAATCCAGACAAGGTTCCGCTTCACGCATTAAGAGGAGCTAATCTTGAGATTCTCCCAAATAAGTTTGTCTGCATTATTGGACCAAGCGGTTCGGGCAAATCTACTCTCTTGCATATTATTGGTTGTCTTGATTTGCCTTCAAGGGGAAATGTTTATTTGGCTGGCCAAGATATCTCGCAAATGTCTGAAAATGAACTTGCCCAAATTAGAGGAAAAAAGATTGGTTTTATTTTTCAGCAGTTTAATATTATGCAGAACCTGACCGCCTTGGAAAATGTAATGCTGCCTATGGCTTTCTTGGCTACTCCTTATTCCAAAAGACAGTGGCGAGCCGAAAAACTTCTTGTCATGATGGGGCTTAAGGATAGAATAACTCATAGGCCAGCGGAAATGTCGGGAGGAGAACAGCAAAGAGTAGCAATTGCAAGAGCTCTTGCCAACAATCCTGATGTTATCCTTGCTGACGAACCAACGGGAAATCTTGATTCAGTTACAGGTGAAAAAGTTATGAAGATTTTCAAAACTCTTCACGAAAAAGAAAAAAAGACAATTATTATCATAACGCATGATCACGATATCGCCCAATATGGAGAAAGAATCGTTAAAATAAAAGATGGCCAGGTAATTTAAAGTATGAAAAAAGAATATCTTAAAATTGCAATTAGAAATTTGAGAAGTCGTTCACTCAGAAGCTGGCTCACTATTTTGGGTTTTGTCATCGGAGTATTTATGATTATCTCGCTTCTTTCCTTGTCTGAGGGTATGAAACAGGTCGTTATGAATCAAATGAAAATGATGGGCTCTGATACAGTTATGATAACGCCAGGTGACTCAGATAATTTAATGAACACAATGATCGGCAATATGAAAGTTTCCGAAGAAAATATTAAAACGATAGAAAAGACCGAGGGTGTTGAAAAAGTTGTTCCTTATAATTGGAAAGGAGAAACAATGAGATTTAATGGAGAAAAGAAAACTATTATCTTTTATGGCTTTCCTATGGACATTGAAAGTTTATTCTATCTTGAAACTAAATTTGGGATTAAAGTAGCTCAAGGACGCTTCCCTGAAAAAAATAAGCGAGAACTTTTGATTGGACCTGTGGTTGTGAAAGAAGTTTTTCCAGGTATCAAAATTGGCGACGAGGCATATATTGCAGGTAATAAATTTACAGTTGTTGGAATCGCGCGGGCAGTTGGGAATAAACAGGACGATAGTATGGTCGCTCTTGACCTCGATTTATTTAGACAAATCACAGGAGAGAGAAAAGATGCACCAATGGTCGTTGCTATTATTAAAGAAGGTTACGACCAAATAATTGTATCTAATAAGATTAAGGCTAATTTAGAAGAAACGGGGAAACGCCAAAGAGGAAGCGATTCACCTTCATTTAGTGTCATTAGCAGCGAGAAAGCAATGGAAACAGCAGGAAATGTTCTTGGAACAATTCAAGGCGCAATTTTTGCTATTGCTGGTTTTTCCATTTTAATTGGCGCGATTGGTATTATGAATACGATGTACACTTCGGTCAGAGAGCGCACTAAAGAAATTGGCATTATGAAAGCCGTTGGCGCCAAAACAACGGCAATTACCCAAATTTTCTTAATTGAAGCTGGCATTATGGGACTAATTGGCGGCATCGGCGGAATGATTTTAGGAATTACCTTAGCTAAACTTGCTGTCATTGCTCTAAATGCTTATGCGTCTTTAGCAATTCAGGCCTACGTGTCTCCAGGTATGATTATTTATACTATGATTTTTGCCATTGTTGTTGGATGTATTTCTGGATACTTGCCAGCAAGAAAAGCGGCAAAGCTAAATCCAGTTGATGCATTGAGGTATGAATAAATTAAAAATAAAAGATAAAAAATAAAAAATACATATTAAAATTTAAAAACTAAAGCGTAACCATGTAAAATTCCTTCTACAAGAATATGTTCTTTAGTTTCAGATAGTTTAAAATAAAGGCGTGTTTAACACACCTCTTTTTTTACTCATTTTTTTGTGATAGGATTAGAATAGATGATATAAATAGATAGCAGATAGTGTATTTTATAATATCAGACAATTTGAGAAACTTTAAACTTCCTCAGTATTAAGTCAGATAAGCGCTTGCCGAGGCTAATCCTCTAAAAGATTTATGAAATATAGGATTATTTATGGCTAAATACAAAGCTACAATTGGGATGGAAATTCACGCAGAACTCAAGACAAACACCAAGATGTTTTGCGATTGTAAGAATGATCCCGACGAAAAGAAACCGAATAAAAATGTCTGTCCGGTTTGTTTAGCGCATCCAGGAACACTGCCAACAATCAATGAAGAAGCAGTTAAAAAAGTTTTGAAAACAGGACTTGCCTTAAATTGCGAAATTTCCGAATATTCCCAATTTGATAGAAAAAACTATTTTTATCCCGATTTGCCTAAAGGATACCAAATTTCTCAATATAAACACCCGTTGTGTGGTCCTGGCTATTTAAATATTGAAAGAGAAAAGATTGATATTACAAGAATTCATTTAGAGGAAGACACGGGCAGATTAATTCATTCAAAAGGCAAGAATTATAGTTTAGTTGATTTTAATAGGGCCGGAATACCCCTGATGGAGCTCGTAACTGAACCAGACCTTACTTCAGGTCCACAGGCAAGAAAATTCTGCGAAGAATTTCAGATAATTTTAAAATATTTGAAGGTATCAGACGCTGATATGGAAAAGGGACAAATGAGATGTGAGGTAAATATTTCACTTTGCAAAATCACGGATCAACACAAATTGGGAACTAAAGTAGAAATAAAGAATTTAAATTCTTTTAAGGCCGTAGAAAAATCAATTGATTACGAGATTAAAAGACAAACACAATTGTTAGATAAGAAAAAAAAGATTGCGCAAGAAACAAGAGGATGGGATGAAAATAAACAGGTTACTTTTTCTCAAAGAACAAAAGAAGAAGCCCATGATTACCGATATTTTCCCGAGCCGGATTTGCCTCCTATAAAAGTTGATAAAGAAGTACCCAGCGATATGGATAGATTGAGAGATAATAAAATTTATCTGTTAGATATTAAAAAAACTATGCCGGAATTACCGCAAGACAAAAGAAAAAGATTGGAAGAAGAATATGCTCTTCCGAAGGACCAGATAGGAATTTTAGTAAATAATAAGGATTTGGGCGAATATTTTGAAAAAATCGCTTCTGAACTTCAGGAATGGGTTAAGGTAGAAGAAGGCAAAGAAAGGGTTGAGTCGCCTGAAAAGAAAAAATTATATAAATTAGCCGCTAATTATTTAATTACCGAACTTCAAAAACTCACCAAGAAATCTGGAAATGAAGACATTGTTGAAAAAATAACTGCAGAGAATTTTGCTGAACTTATCAAAATGATCTATATGAAAAAAGTTAATTCATCGGCTGCCCAAAAAATCCTAAAAATTATGTATAAAACAGGCGGCGATCCATCTGATATCGCTGGATTAGAGAAACTTTTACAGTTAAGCGATTCTTCTGAATTAGAAAATATTATTGGAACTGTTATTACCCAAAATGCCAAAGTAGTGGAAGATTATAAAAAGGGCAATGAAAACGCGCTTCAATTCTTAATTGGACAAGTAATGAAAGAGACTCAGGGCCAGGCAAACCCGCAAATAGCCCAAGAAATATTATATAAAAAATTAAAGGTTTGATTGATCATTATGCAATATCGCACTTGGCTTGAAATAGACAAAAAAGCAATTATTCATAACCTAAAAGAGATTCGTAAGCTCATTGGCAATAAAGTAAAACTAATGGCTGTAGTTAAATCAAATGCTTATGGCCATGGCTTGGTTGAAGTTGCAAAAATTGCCGAAAAAGCAGGAGCTGAATGGCTTGGCGTTGACTCTTTAAAAGAAGCGCTTTTATTGAGGAAATCAAGTATCACTGTGCCTATTTTAGTAATGGGCTATATTCTCAAAGAAAACTTAGCTGAGGCAATTGATAATAATATTAGCTTAGCCATTTATAATAAGGCCACGATTGAGAAGATTGCTTCATTAAAAAAATCGGCTAAAGTTCATATCAAGATTGAAACAGGTACGGCAAGACAGGGAATATATCCTGATGAGTTGGCGGATTTTATAAAACTCGTTAAAAAATCACCTAAAATTCAGATTGAAGGAATCTATACTCATTTTGCCAACATAGAGGATACTACCGATCACAGTTTTGCCAAAGAACAGCTCAAAAAATTTAACGAAGCCCTTAAAATTGCAAAAATTGAAAACATTAAAATAATAGCCCATACAGCTTGTAGCGCTGCTATTATTCTTTATCCTGAAACCCATTTTGATATGGTCCGCTTTGGCATTAGTATGTACGGCTATTGGTCTTCTCCTCAAACATTTGTTTCTGCTCAAAATTTGAAGCGAAATATTAACCTAAAACCAGCGCTTGTGTGGAAGACGAGAATTGCTCAAGTTAAAAAAGTGAAAGCAGGCGCTTTCGTCGGTTACGGCTTAACAGAAAAAATTGCTCAAGATACTAAAATTGCAATTATTCCAGTTGGCTATTGGGATGGCTATGATAGAAAGCTTTCAAGTGTTGGCAATGTTTTAATTAACGGCAAAAGGTGTAAAATTATTGGAAGAATATGCATGAATATGTTTATGGTGAATGTTAACCATCTTCCTGAAGTAAAGATAGAAAAAGAAGTGGTTTTGATCGGTAAGCAAAAGCGAGAAGAAATTAAAGTTGAAGAAATTGCCCAAAAAATTAATACAATTAATTATGAAGTCGTTACTCGGATTAATCCCTTAATTCCGAGAGTTTATATTTAATATTTAGTAACCAGGAAACGAGGAAATTAAGTTAACGAGTGTTGAGTGGTAAATTTTTTCTAATTACTCATTTACTCGTCAACTCATTAACTCGTTATCCAATAATACCATGTGGCAAATAATTCTCGTTATTATTATAGTACCTATTTTATTAATAGTGTTTCTCTATAATAAATTAATCCGTCTTCGCACAAGAGCAGAAGAGGCCTGGTCAGATATCAAAGTTCAGCTGAAAAGGCGCTATGATCTGATCCCTAATTTAGTTCAAACAGTAAAAGGATACGCCGCGCATGAGAGGCAATTGCTTGAAAATGTAACCAAGGCTCGAACTGCCGCAATGTCGGCTAAAGGCGCCGAAGATTCCCTTAAAAAAGAGAATGCTTTGGCAGGAACTTTAAAAACTTTATTTGCGGTTGCGGAAAATTATCCCGACCTAAAGGCAAATGCTAATTTTCTTGAGTTACAGAGAGAACTTTCTGATACCGAAAATAAAATTCAAGCGTCTAGAAGATTCTATAATGGCAATGTAAGAGACTTAAATATTGCAATTCAAAGTTTTCCTGGAAATATAATCGCCAATTCATTTAAGTTTAAGAAAAAAGAATTATTTGAATTAGCTTCCGAAGAAGAAAAAGAGGCGCCAAAAGTGGACTTTTCTTCTGAAAAATAATTCTTATTTATAACTTACAAGTTCAAACAAAGGTTTTGAAATTTCTTTGTTATTTGGGTTTTGTCATTTAGATTTTACTTTATATTATGACTCTTTATACCCATAAGTCTTCTAATGTTCGGAAAACTTGGTTTTTGATGTTGTTTTTTCTTGTCTTTGTTATTGGCATTGGCTGTATTTTTAGCTATTCCCTAGATTCACCAATAATTCTTTATATTGCCGTTATTGTTAGTATTATTATGTCTTTTTCAAGCTACTGGTATTCAGATAAAATTGTCGCTAAGTTGGCGGGAGCGCATGAAGTAAAATTTGAAGACAATAAAGAGTTATATAGAATTTTAGAAAATCTTTGTATTGCCGCTGGCTTGCCAATGCCAAGAATATATTTAATTAACGAGGCCCAGCCAAACGCTTTCGCGACAGGAAGAAATGAAAAACACGCTATTGTCGCCGTTACAACAGGATTACTTGAAAAATTGGACAGATCTGAGATTGAAGGCGTTTTGGCGCATGAATTATCTCATATCGGAAACCGCGATATGCTTTTAATGACGGTTGCCGTTGTTTTGGCTGGAACAATTGCTCTTATGTCTGATTTTTTTATTCGGATGCGTTGGTTTGGGGGAGGAAAAAAGAGAGGCAGCGGAGGAGGCCAAGTTCAAGCGATAATAATGATTATTGCTCTGGCAGCCGCCATTTTAGCCCCAATCGCGGCTAGTTTAATCCGAATGGCAATATCCCGAAAAAGAGAGTTCTTGGCAGACGCAACAGGCGCCTTAATCACTCGTTATCCTGAAGGATTAGCTTCTGCGCTTGAAAAGATTTCGTCCGATCCAAGCCCAATGAAGTCAGCTAAAAATGCTACGGCCCATTTATACATTGCAAATCCTTTTAAGGGTAAGCAAAAAATAAGCTTTATGTCACGTTTATTTATGACACACCCACCCACAGAAGAGAGAATTAATAGATTAAGGAGCATAAAAAATTAGTAATTAAATGTCTTATATAATGTAGAGGTCTAACCTCTGCAGCGACCGCTCAAGTCGAGAGATTGACAAGAACTATCCTCGTATAAAAGATGAATAATAAAACAGAATTTCCCAATCTTAAGGAAGAAAGGAAACTTTTTAAGAAGGGTTACGAATATATTGCTGGTATTGACGAAGCAGGCAGGGGACCATTAGCTGGTCCAGTTGTAGCAGCCGTCGTAGTCTTTAAGAAGAAAAATCTGGGAAAGTGGTTAAAATTTGGCATTAAAGATTCAAAAAAATTGTCAGCAAAAAAAAGACAAGGACTCTTGAAGGTCATAAAAAAAGAAGCGATTGAAATCAAAGCTTCACGCGTTTCAGAAAAAATTATTGATAAAATAAATATAAGACAGGCAACTCTTTTAGCAATGCGTCGCGCTTTTTTAAGATTAAAGCCATCGATTGATTTTGTTTTAATTGACGGCAAAGACACATTAAAAAATTTGCCAGTTAATCAAAAAGCGATTATTTCAGGTGATAATCAGTCGGTTATTATTGCGGCAGCATCTATTGTAGCCAAAGAAACCCGAGATGATATTATGCGACATTACGCTAAGAAATACCCAGAATACGGATTTGAAAGGCATAAAGGCTATGGAACAAAAATGCATTTTGAAATGATAAAAAAATATGGACCGTGTAAAATCCATCGTAAAAGCTTTCATCTTTTAAAAGATTAGAAAGTCGTCTGTTAAATAGCGCGAACAAAGTGGAAGGGTGGCAGAGTGGTCGAATGCGCACGCTTGGAAAGTGTGTGGCCGAGAGATCGGCTCGCGGGTTCAAATCCCGCCCCTTCCGCCAATTTTCACTTTTTGTGAAATCGTAAGAAACAGCCTCGGCGCAAAGCGCCTCGGCATGGTATTTTTCCGCAATTTTGAAGGCATTTTTGAAATCGCACACCAGCGTGCGATCGGCAATGCGGAAGTTCGAACCAATCTTTTTGAGAAAATCCCGAATCCTTTCGGGATTTTCTTGTTGAGCGTATTTTTCGGCTTGGTTGGCGTCTTTTAGAAAGGCAATGGCAAGTTCGAACCGA
>Ga0268281_1000030_pt1 | contig 111218 bp, 86 predicted proteins | sample saktaG_10_FD_190134 | JGI IMG/M metagenome (GOLD analysis project Ga0268281, IMG submission 190134) | Saline water microbial communities from Sakinaw Lake, British Columbia, Canada - sak_2011_5_24_50m | ecosystem: Environmental > Aquatic > Non-marine Saline and Alkaline > Saline ...
GACCGTCTGATTCAGCTTAAAATAGGCTTGGATGCTGTTCGCACTACGCTGACCTGAAGAAGAGGCGAAGATCTGGATGCGATAGAAAATATCAGCTTCGAGGCCGGGAAGCTGATATGGTTTTGGGTTCGTTATTTCCTGAGAAGGTTGTGTAAAGAGGCTGTCTTTTTTCGTTATGCCAGATGCCATTTTCATTTGTTCTGAAGAGGGCTTTACCGTTTGGCCTGCAACAGGTTTGGCGAAAGATTCAGAATTCATGTTTGCCTGAGGGCTGGGCTCAATCGGTTTTTCAACAGCGGGAGCCTGTGGCTTGGGGAAAACAATTGGCGGTAAGGTGGGTTTTACAGCATTCAGTTCTACCGGATTTCGGCGGTTGAAGTTGAAAACCAGATTCAACGAAATATAGGAATAAAGATCGTATGGGAACCCACCTGGGGTTGCATCCAGTTTATCGGAGTTGACTCCCCGCAAGGTCCACTCCACTCCCAGGTTTACTTTATCGTAGATGTTGAAATAGGCTCCCAAACCGGCAGGTACAACCCACTCTGTTGTCCAGTTGCTGATTGATCCGCTACCACCAATCGGCTGCTGTGTGACGAGATCCGTCTTTTTGGTGATCCAATTTGACATACCCACACCAACAGTTCCATAGATAAAAAAGATCCGTTTGGGCTTATACCGAAAGAGTAAGTTACTGAAGTTTATGGTTGTATTGACGTTGTACTCCAGGATGTTTCCTGTGAAATACTCATTGCAGGGAGAGCCATCCGAGTAATTTTTTCTGACACTATAGATTTCACCATAGAGAGCCTGTCCTCGCAGTGCAAAGACGTGACTGAGCTGCCGGATCAGAGAAAATGTACCGGCATACTTGATTTCATTGAACGTTGATATACCCGGAGCGATTCTGAATGGATTCAGATCTCCATAGAAAATGGTTGGGCCTCCTCCAACACCAACAGACCAGTTGCCATACCATTTCTTACTTAATACGCCCTGAGTCTGAGAAAAGGAAATTACAGGGACTAATTGAAATCCCAGAAGAGCAAAAAATAAAAGAAGTCTTCGCATCGAGATCCGATAGATTTACCGGATAAAGATATTTGGAAAACAATGGCAGTTCCCGGGTGAAAAAAAAACTTTATCAACAACCCATTGTTACTTCTTCAGTTCGATGGCCCGGGAGTAGTCGGTGATAGACCCTGCAAGATCGCCCATAGCCTTTCGTGTAAAGCCACGGTAATAATAGGCATCAGCAAATTTATGGTCGATCAGAATGGCATCAGTGAAGTCGTCAAATGCCTGATCATACTTTTTCATTTTCAGATAAACAAGGCCCCTGTTACAAAGGGCATCCAACAGTGAATGGTCTTTGCGGATGGCAACGGTGAGCGTGGAAAGGGCTTTCTTGTCATTTTCGATATAGGCGTAAAGGCATCCCCGGTTATTATAGCCTTCGGCAAACCTGGGATATTTCGATTTGAGCAGGATATAGGCTTTCATGGATTGATCAGGGTCGCCAGCGAGGCGATAAACATAACCCATGCAAAGGATGATGGTAGAGTCGTATTCAGGTTTCAATTCAAGGGCATGCTTATAGAGATCGATTGTTTTGTTGAACCGGCCATTCTGGAAATTCCAGACGCCGTAATTTATGTAGGCTTCGAGGAAATCCCGGTCCCTGGTGCCAAAATTGAGGCAGGCCTCTATCAGGTTTGTGTCGGTAAGGTTGTTTAACACTTCGTTTGTGCCGATAAGGTAACCTGAAAAGATGTGGTCCTGTGTGACTGGAGCATTCTGCCAGAAGGCTGGACTCTTCAACTGGGTTGTTGGAACATTCAGCGCTTCACTGCAGATTTTGAGGATACTGTCAGACTCATTGAGCCGCATGAAGGCCACTCCAATGTAAAAATTACAAAATGTTCGGGAAACCGATGAATCGGTTCGGGCAATCCTAAAATCATGAATGGCTTCCAGGAACATACTCTGTTCCAGGTAGGAGAGGCCACGATAAAAATGTACGGCACCAAGTGTGGAGGAGGAGGGGAAGAGAGAGTCTTTATTTTTTTCGAGTAGGGAGGCAAAATCGGTCCTGTAATCGAGGTAACAAATCTCCCGGAGTTGAAGTTCCTGGGATGATGCAACTTTTCCCACACTAATAATAAGCAGGGATAACAGAAGAACCGAAAGTAGTTTTTTTGTTGAATTGATCATAGGATTTTCGCTCAATGATTAATCAAAAATAGCTATTTCCATAGAATAAATCCCAAGAGTTATTAACTTACAATTATTATTTTTGAATTATCTGTCGAAAATCAGTGATCATGCGGAAGAAACCAAACGAAGAGAATCCGGGAAGTGTAAAGTATCATGTGAAAAAGAGGTTAATGGGATGGCAGCAGCATCTGGCCGGAAAAACCATCGGAAGAATCGTGAATCTAACCTGATCAGGTTCCCAGGGGTCTTCTTTGAACGTTTCAACCTGATAATAGCCTTTGCTTTGATCGTACGTCGCATGAACAAATATCGCAAGAAAACTATTGTTTTTTCAGAATTTATTCTAACTTTGCACTCCCAATTTTGGGATATTCCTCCTTAGCTCAGTTGGTTAGAGCATCTGACTGTTAATCAGAGGGTCTCAGGTTCAAGTCCTGAAGGGGGAGCCAATAAAGACAAGGGTTTCAATCATATTTGGTTTGGACCCTTTTTTTATCAATACTCCATGAAATTTCTCATAGGGTGTAGGTCTGCAAAAACGGGTTTTCCCCTGAACGCACCCCCGGTGTGAAGGTGTTATAACAACACTCATCTCCAGAAAGGACATTCAAATAAAAATGCTGCATCAGCTATAAGAAGGACGGCACATAGGAGTACACCTAATCCCTGAGGCACCGTACACTGAAACCGAACTCCTTGAAGTTGGTGTTCCGGATTACTCCCGGAAAGTTGAAACCGAGGTAATGGTACCATGCGTAATAGTTATCTCCCTCCGAGGAAGTCCACACGTTGCCGTAGTCGCCAATGAGGTCGAAAAAACCATAGAAGTGGCGGTAACCACTCGGTAGGCTTGAAAAACCAAACAGGTCGTTGCCGTTGCCTCCACTGTTCCAGCCACTGGTGGTTTTCAGATTTATTCCGGCATCAATACCCCTGTATCCATAATCATCCCATGTAGTGTCTCCAATACCATACTGGCTATCTACGGCCCCTTCCAGTACTTTCCATTCCTCATCCGTGGGGAGGTGCCAGTTTGGCGGGCAAATACCCTGTGTCCCCTGTTGTGTGGTGTATTGCATCATTTCGTTCCATTGATATAGCCCACCATAAAAATCACACCATTCCTGATCGTCGTTATAACAGTATTTCTCGATGATACCATCATCAGAGATATCCCGGCCGCCGGGAATCATGGTTCCTACATTCAGGTTCTCCTTCAGCCAGCACTGGCTGAAGATCTGTATCGTATTATAAACCTGTCCAGCGTAGTTCACCGTGGGAGTTCCCAAACAAGGGATGTTGGTGGCAAACTGGAAGGTACAGGTTTCGCTGGTTCCCAGTGTATCAATCTTCCCTGATTGGAGCGCATTTCCGTAACCAATGTAACACAGCTCATCACCTAAGCTTAAGGAGAATCTGTGAATATCTTCTGTTGCCTTTAGCTGCGGGGATGAGGCCTTAGCCCCCAGGTATTTGAGCGAACTTACTTTGTTTGAATTGGAGGCAGCCTTCAGGATTTTGATGCTGCTACTGTTTCCCCTCCATTGCACAGTGAAGAAATAAAGATTTTCACCTCCAGGGGCAAACCGGAAGGAATGAATCCCTTGATCAAACAGCCTGTCATATTTCAAAACTACCCGGCCCATCATGTCTGTGATGATGATATCCACTTCATCCTTTTCAGGAACAGACATGGAAATGGTTGTTTGGTTTATCACCGGGTTAGGGTAGTTCTGAAATAACTGTACCCTTTCCTGATTTGGATTAAGTTCAGGTACTCTCACATGGTAATCCAGCACAAGCACCGTATCGGGCCAATAGAGTGTAGTGTCGCCTCCCTGGGTGTGGTTCATTATTTTAATGCTGTCGAGTTGGAAGTAAGAGGTGTTGTTAACAGCGGTGAAGGTCAATTCAAGTGTGGACTTTTGACCAAAGGAACTGACAGTAAGGACAAATGCCAAAATTGAAAGGAATATTTTTGTACTCATTGTACTTGGGTTTACATCCATACTAAACTCATCCAAATATAAGGAATATAATTGAAATGTTAAGGGAGAACATTTTTATAATACCATGCAGGGCTATCAGATCGACATGCCGATTAACTTGATCCCCCTGCGCCGTTTTATGCTGATCTCTCCACATCGATTATTTATAACGTCATTAGGTAGTCAATTGGAATGGTTTATCCATTCAGCTGAGCAAAGGAAAAAAAGGCTGTCTCAAAAACATCGAGACAGCCTTCTCCTTGATAAATATTCTCAGTTAAATAATTTAGCGAGTCACAATGATTTTTACTGTACGGATATCCTGTGTAGTAGTTACCCTCATAAAATAAACACCATCAACCAAACCCGAAACATTAACCCGGGAAATTCTGGCATTAACGTTTTGATTGTTGAAAATGGTTTGTCCACTATATGACAGCACTTCGATACTCCTGATATCGAGATCACTCGTCACATTAACAGTGCTGGAAGCCGGATTCGGGTATACCTGAATGGCTTGCCTTCCGAGTTCATTTATTGAAACGCCATAAATGGTTACTTCAACAGGGCCAGCGGGAACGGATTCTCCTTCATCGTAAACTGCCGTAACCGTATAGTCATACGTACCGGGGTCAACGTCTAAATCATCATAAAACAGGTCGGTAATGAGGGATGAATTCACTTTGGTAACATCGCGATAGGCGTTGTAACCAAGGAGAGCACGGCTGCCAAAAGAAGGAGTCGGGGGATTGGAGTGCTGAACAGATACACCCCGTGAATGTTCAACCATCTTTTCAGGAGCAATGTTGGTTTTAGGAGATGCATTAACCGGCAAGAGTTCCACAATATCCCCTTTGGAATATTCAACAATGGCCCTGATAAAATAGGTTTCATTCCAAGATGCCCAGGTTGCGCTGGCAGCTTCATAGTCCCAGGCACGGCCGTTATCAGTGGTGTTGTATCCCATATAAACGCCATCCTGGAAAGAGCCAAACCCAACCATAAAATCATCCGTAACATTGATATTCTGAGCACTGATGTCAACCTCCATCCAATCTCCATCAACAGCATCCGCGGTTGTTTCATAGAGAATTGTAGTACCGGGTTGTGTACCGGCCCAGTTAAATACCCGTGGCTCGAAACCAGCAACAGCGGGGTCAGTCACAGTGGTGTAATATTTCAAGGCAAGGATTTTACACGGACCTGCGGGGGACATTTGTGATGACATGGTATAACCAACATAGGAGTAACTACCCGATGGCGTGTCATCATCGTAAATAAGCTCTTCAATGTTTGAAGCAGGCGGATCCCAGGTAAGGTGGACATCCTGTTCGTCAACGGTAGCGGCAAGGTTCGTAGGAGGATTCAATACTGCAGCAGAGGGACCCCAGATCTCAAATGGCAATCCCTGTTGTAAGCTGGACCCGTTATCAAGCGCCGGGGCCCAGGCGCCGCCCGTTGTGGTATATTGGATGCCATTTCCCGTCTCAGGCTGCCCGGGAATGGTAATAGGCGGGCCCCAGGGACCGGAAGTCAACGTGCCATCGAGTTGCCAGTCTACCCAATAGGTTCCTTCATCCAAAGACAATCCCGTGGTTGTACAAACATTCCTCATAACAGGACGGTCTGTATTCGTTAGGGTACTGCCGCGATAACAGTTTGACCAATAGGTGTCAGTCATGATATTGGTGGCCACATCACCCCAGATAACAGTTGCTCCTGTGGCGCCGGGTTCACCATCCCAGATGCGCATATTGACGGCTGTAAAGGTTGAAGTAGTAGGAGAGAAGGATTGATAAGCAAATACAATAATGGAATCGATGTCCCAACCTCCTGCAGGAACATCAAAATCATCAGCTAGGCGGTTGCCGGATGCAACCTGAACACCAAAACCCCAGGTAGTGTTCGGAGCTTCAAGCAGGCTATAGTCGGATCCTCCAGGACCTCCTCCTGGGTGGGTGACTAAAGGACCGTTATTATATAACATGCCTTTTGAATCGGAAGGAGTGACAGGGGTAATATTTGTCAGCTCCGCTGAAGTGTATGTCATTCCAACACCCAGATCTGCAGAAGTTGGATTGAATTGTGAGAAGGCCACAGATGACATGAACAGGGTCGTCATAATCATCATTCCAATTTGTGTAAATTTTTTCATACGCAATAGAGATTTAATGTTTATATCATACGAATATATAAAGATTATTTATGAAAATGCCTCAAAAAATCAAATTTCCCTATTTTTTTATTAAATATCATTCATCTACACGTGAAAATGAGGATCAACTTTTTTTCGTAGCTTTACATACGTTTTATTACAAGAAGAAATTTAAAAAGAAGTACGCCGTGGGGATCAAATGCCTGGTGCAAGTATATCTATTATCGCTTGTTCTTTTTCTCGGAATTGAAAAGAATCTCCAATCACAACGCTATTTTACGAGAACATACACAGAAGCCGACGGTGTATCAAGTTCAATGGTTTCTGATGTTGTCCAGGATTCAGCCGGACAACTATGGTTTGCCACCCGAACAGGGCTCTCCTGCTATACAGGTATCCGGTTTATTAATTATGGTTTTAATGATGGACTGAGAACCAATAGTTACGCGTATCTATCTGTTGACAACAACGGAGGATTATGGACATTGCCTCAGAAAGGTGAGCTTTGCATCCTGAAATTTTCCGGTACCAGGTGGGACCCTGTTTTCTGTGACAGCACTTTAAAACGATCACTCTATTATACGGCATTTGATGTCTTTTATCAGGATGACCAATTGGTGCTGGCTGTTGGAACCAACAAATCGGGCTTGTTGATTTGCACGGAAGGCAAATGGAAACAGTACACAACAGAGGAAGGCCTTCTTAGTAACCGGATCAATGGGATTGCAGGTACCAGAGATGCAATCTATATAGCAACAGAAAAGGGGCTCTCCATTATCAGGAATGGAATTGTTACCGATGGTCTCGAATCTAACTCTAATTATCTCAACCTGGAGATCCTGGCTATTGATGCCGCTTCCTTTTCGAGGGAAAAATCCGGCACAGCTATCTGGTTGCTTGGAGAAAACTGGCTTGGATATATCTCCGAAGGCTCATTCCATTTGGTCACATCCGATTTCAACCTGCCCAGTAAAGATGTTGGAAAGAGATGCTTTCTTTCGATTGCCAGTAACGGGGATATCTGCTTTGGCAATCCCATTTTTGTTTATTATTATTCGGAAATATCCGGAAAAATTCTCTTGTTTGACGGGAATAGCGGGCTGATTACCAATGGGGGAACAGCCGCATTGACCGATCGTGAAGGAAACCTATGGATCACAGGATACAGGGGAATTACCAAGATCCCCTCCAGAAGGTTTCAGCAATATTCGGACAAAGATGGATTGTATTGCAACGAAGTCGCCTCTGCTCTTGAAATTTCACCCGGTCATTATGTTTTCGGACATTATAGCGCCGTCACCTTTTACGATGGCATTCGTTTTATTCCTTTCAAACTATCCAATCCTTCCGGGAAAGGGGAATTTGAAACCAGGGTGCAGGATATGGATATCGATCGTTCGGGAAATTTGTGGATGGCAGTTTCAGCAAACGGCGTTGCACGACTGAATAAAAACAGGGAGTTGACCTGGTACCATAACAACGAAGGCTTAAAGGGGTCTGTAAATAGTCTCCTGGTTGCTTCAAACGGAACTATCTATGCGGCTACAAACAACGAGCTGTTCACATTTTCACATGGACAATTCGTTAAACAGCCTGTAAACAATGATTTGATCAATACTGGAATCAGAAAGATTTTTGAAGGCCCTGATAAGGAGATATACCTGGCTACATTCAGCCATGGGTTATTCAGATTATCTGGAGATAAGGTATCAGCAATCAAGTCAAAGGATAATGCATTGGCCAATAACGTTTATGCAACTTTTTTCGATTCCCGAAAGAGAGCATGGATAGGCACTGCCGCCGGATTGTTTACCATAAACGACTCGCTTCTGACTAAATTTGATAGCGGGGGGTTGGTCATCAACAGGCCAGTCTACCTGATTCTGGAAGACCACCACGGATGCATCTGGTTTGGTACCGATAATGGCGCCTATCGCTGGGACGGAAAGAAGCTGGATCACTTTACCATCAATGATGGGTTTTCGGGACTGGAGGTTAATCGGGATGCCGGTTTCCAGGACCACAATAACCACATCTGGTTTGGGACGAACAATGGTCTTACAAAATTCAGTCCCGAGTATGATTACGAGTTGGATAAAATTCCGCCTCCATTAATCAGACTGAGGTTTGCCGAAGCGGATGAAGACACACTGAACCTGAATGAAAACCAAGTACTTTCAAGTAATAAGAACAACCTCGTCTTTCATTTCAATATCACGTCGTACATCGATGAACTTCAGATTTTTTATCAATGCAAGCTGGAAGGGTTTGACAAACAGTGGTCCGAAGAAGTATTTTCCCATGACAACCTTTACCGGTACAACAACCTGGCCCCCGGCACCTACCGGTTTTGCATCAAAGCGCGAAATGCACTCGGCATCTGGAGTGAGCCTGCATGTTCCGGTACGATCAGGATTAAACATCCCTTCTGGATTCAGTGGTGGTTTGTTTTGCTTGTTGCTGCTTTCATAATAAGCTTACTGTTTTTCCTGATGCGTTTATTCGTGATCAGAAGGTACAATCTCCGCCTTACAAAGATGGTGGCCATTCGTACTCGTGAACTCCGGCGGTCAGAGAAAGATCTCCTGGAGAGCAATGAGGCAAAGGACAATTTCTTCTCCATCATTGCGCACGATCTGAAAAGTCCGTTCAACGCCATCCTGGGAATGCTGGAATTATTAACCACAGAGTACGCCGAGTTTAGTGACGAAGAGAGGCATAAGATCCTGATGAGTTTAAGAACATCCTCTACCCGGACGATCGACCTGCTTGAAAACCTCCTTACATGGGCCCAGGCCCAGAAAGGGCTTCTGCCATTTATACCTGAGAAGTTTGACATGATGGAGCTGGTTCGGGAAAATGTTGCATTGTTTGAACCTATAGCGAAGAACAAACGAATCAACCTGATCGTACCACTCTCAGAAAATGTGATCGTATACGGCGACCGGAACATGATCAATACGGTGATCAGAAATCTGCTATCCAATGCAATAAAATTTACTTATCCTGATGGAAATGTGACCATTAAAATAGACAGGAGCACCAGCCGGAAGATTACTGTTGCTATTATCGATACCGGGTGCGGAATGACTGAAAGCGCCATAAAAAACCTATTTATTCTCGATAAAAGAACTACCACGAAAGGAACAGGTAATGAAACAGGCACTGGCCTCGGATTGATCCTATCGAAGGATTTTATAACTAAAAACGACGGAAAGATCTGGGTGGAAAGCAAACCCGAATCAGGAACCACCTTTTATTTCACGCTTCCGGTCAATTCACCCGAGAAACGTAATGACAATTAATTTGTTATAATTTATCATGGATACAAGAAGTCAGATGGCCCAAGAGCCAAAACAGACTATTAACCATCTGCATCCAACGTGTGGTTATTGAATCGAATGCTGTTAAAGATCGCATATCAGTCATCCTGATTGGAGAGGAATATGGATTCTGAAATTACTATCCGGGTAGCCGGCCCTGTCGACTGGCCGGTCATCATTGATATCTACAACCAGGGAATTGATGATGGATATTGCAACGCTTTTACAACACACATCTCTGTTGAAAGCCATTGGAATTGGCTGGAACACCATAATGGGGTTGAATACGCTATTTTCGTGGCCGTTATTGATGGAGATGTTGTAGGCTGGTTTAGTTTGAGTCCCTACCGAAAAGAACGTGAGGCATTTCGGAAGACAGGAGAGATCAGCTATTATATCGACCGGCGATTCCGGAGCAAAGGAGTTGGGGGGAAATTAATGGAATACGCGATTACAAAGGCTCCCGGGTATGGACTGGACACCCTTTTAGCTTTCTTGCTTGACGTTAATGTAGTGAGCGTCAGGTTACTCGAAAAATATGACTTCAGCCAGTGGGGACATTTTCCCGGAATTGCTGACTTTAACGGATTCATCTGCGGTCAGTTTGTTTATGGGAAAAATCTCACTGCATGAAAATCAGACTACTGAGAAATGTTGACGCCGGGTCCAGCTATAACACTACCAGTTTTTTTATCACATGATTTTCAGGTGCCTGGATCTGCAATAGGTAAGTCCCGGAACGAAAACTATTTACACACAGTGCAATATCATTGTTCCCAGTTGATAACATTCCATTATAAAGCACAGAAATCTTTTTTCCTGAAAGATCGAAAAGAGATATCTCAACAGTTTGATTATTACCCGAGGATACTTCCAATTTAACGATGTCACTAGCAGGATTCGGATAGAGATCAGTTACTTGTAGTGATTTGATATCCGAAGGCTCATCAATACCTGCTGCCGGATCATACCAGCAACTATAAACTCCGTTACCATGTGTTCCAACTGCTATAAATCCATCAGTTTGACGAGCATCAATCATATCTATGATCACTGATCCGATAGAAGAGGCTCCTTCTTGCTGCCAGACCGTTGAATCTCCTAGTAGTCCGGTTGTCGAAAAGAGTCCGACCGAGGTGCCGGCAAACCATACCTGGTGTCCGTCGTACGTGAGGGATTTCACCCATCGGATGGAAGGCCCTGATCCTGATCCGTCAGGAAATTCTTCAAGATTTCCACCCTGCGGAGTCCATGTAGAACCCCCGTCATCCGAAGAAAAAACACTCTGAACTTCGTAGTTAGAAAATACGGCGATGATCTTGTCGGCATTTGTTTCATCCACATCGATGCAGGCTACAAACGCGTTAAGAGGAAATGCCGGAGCGGTGATCTCTGTTGGCACAGGATTTCCTGTATGTGCATTATCGAGACGGTAAATCCGTCCCAGATTTGTGCCATAGTAGAGGCGGTTAGCAGGATTCTTAGAAACGGTGATGAAGCTGATCTCGGAGGCATCCCCCACGTCAACGTTGCTGATGTGTTCCCATCCGGCATTCCTGAGGGAGCTGTCAAAGGCGGCCATTTTCAGGTTTGCTTTCCTCCAGATGCTGGTAACGGTAGGCAGGTAGAAGATCTCGTAATTGTTTGGGTCGAGGGTGAAATTCTGGTAGAAGGGAAAAAGAGAATTAGACCCCATCACCGGGTCGTAGAACTTCAACAGGGTATCGGGAAGTTGGGGAAAGATATCCATCGTGTGCATCGCGGTGTCGAACCGGTTTGTCCAGATGTTCCCGCTGTATGCGGAGATGACTGCATATTCCCACCCGGGTGCCACACAGGTGGCAAAGCCGTCGTAGCAGATATCAATGTTGAACCAGAATTCCGATGGATCATCGGTCACGGTATAGTACCAGTTGTTGTCCTGCAATCCGCCCAGGATCCAATCGTTCCCCGAACCGCCATGGTCGATGGTCACTGAATAGAACTGCGTGGTTGTAAGATTGTTGTTCAGCCTGTCCCAATACATATCCGTGCTGTCGGCCATATTGTCGTATGTGATGTAAATTCCCCCGTCGCAGGAGACGAACATGACATCCGGGTCGGATGGGAGGAAAGCCATTCCGTGCATATCCGGATGAAGAGCATGGAGGGAGTCCATGTCGTAGGGATACCCGCCAATGAAGGAAGTTTGCGAACTGTCGGCAAAACCGTTTTCCGACCGGTAAAGATTCATCCCGCCAATGATGACCACATTTTCGTTATCCGGATGGACACCCAGGGAAAAACAGTATCCACCGTAGCTCACAAAGGAGTATGGGAAATCATTGATGTTTCCGCTGCCTCCACCCAGGGTCCCGGTCGTTCGGTTTTCCCAGATGGCGGAATCGGCAACAGGATCCCAGGTCATCTTCCAGAAGGTGTTGAGGGAATTTGCATATCCGTTGAATGGATTGAGATCAGGGGATTGTGATTCGGTGAGTACGTAAAGAACGAATTCGTTTGAAGGCGGTATGACAAGACGGTTTGCCCGATTGTTGCTGGGGAAGCCCGCCGGCGTGATCTTGGTCCAGGTTAATCCATCGGTGGAGCGCCAGACTCCCGCTTTCCCGGGAGGCTCGATGCCCCAGCCATAGCTTCCAAGGATGGCATACAAGCTACCATCAGATGCCACGGCAATATCAGTTCCGAAGGATTTGTTTTCCAGGTCGCCCAGCGCCATCTGCCAGTTTTCACCGCCGTCTTCACTCCGCATGATGGCTCCGTAACAGGCTGCGTAAACGATGTCTTTATCCAGGGTCACCGGGTCGGTGACGATGCTCCAGATGCCCTGGAAAATTTCGTTGAGAGACCCGGGAGAACCGCTCTGGGTAGAAGAGAGAGGCTCCCAGCTATTCCCGTTATCGGTCGACTTGTAAATCCCGTTCCCGATACCAAGCGTACGCACATTTGTGCTGATATTCCGGCTCGTCGTGCTCAGCATTTCACCTGTGCCGTAATACCAGGTTGTGTGGTGGCCCGGCCGTGAATCCTGGACAATGCAAGTGGCACTTTGTTCGGCATCCGGTGAGGTGGCTTTTGACCAGTTGTTTCCTCCATCCATCGATTGCCACATCCCTCCGGAAGCACTTCCGGCGAGGATATGGTCTTCATCATCGATATCAAGCGCTACGCAGAGCATCCGTCCTCCGATATTGTTGGGTCCCCGCCAGTTCCAGTTCTGGTTGCGTGAGGTCTCTTTAACCGATAAGCCCGAGGCAAAGGCCAGCTCCCGGCTGCGGATGCCGGAAGGAATTTCATCGGTTTGAGGGTTGCGAAGTTTCATAAACTGGAGTTCTGCCAGAAAGGGCAGCTGCAGCGCCCCGGGCATTTTTTCGTTCCCGAGGGCCTGGGAGGGGTTGTTTGTTGGCTTGTTTGTGCTGCCATAATAATGGCTGAAAAGACCAAATCCGGCAATAAAGACCAATCCTGCAACCAGAAATTGGAAAGTATATTTTTTCATGGAATCTGTATTGGGTGAAACAATCTCACATTGCAATCTCCCAAATATAATAACAAATCCCGGAAAATCAAATAGAGGGGAGGAAGAGATTAACTCAGGAAAATTGTAAGGGTTACCGGACCGATAACCCTTACAAGCAAACAGTACTGCAAATTTTGAAGCTAGTCCTTATCTTCTTCTTCGGTAATCTGCTTCTTTTCGAGCAGTGTTCCGGATTCGGAATAGATGGCTTCGTACTCCTCTTCGCTTTTCTCCACTTTTACCTCGTAGAAAGTTCCCTTCACCGGAGTCTCTCCTTTGACGACCTCCTCGGTCTCAAATCCAGGAAAATCCCGCTGAATGGCATCGGTAATGGCTTGAGGGAGATCTGACTTATGAATCTCCACTTCAGACTCAAGCCATGCACCGGTGGCATCGAAATCGGCTGAAGCCTCTTTCCCGTCAAGTTTGAAAGATACTTCATAATTCTCCTCCTCCATCTCCCAGGAATATTTGTAGACGGTGGGAAATTTCTTCATGAATGCCTGCCGGACCTCTGCCGGAACTTTATCGACTGTAAGTTTTTGAGCCGAAGCGACTCCACCAGTGATCAATAGCGTCACCAGCAGAAAAATAATATTTTTCATAATCAATGATTTAATGTTTATTTGGAAATAAAATGATGTCAGTTATGCGGATACGAAAACGGATCTCGGAGGATGAAAAAGGGAGGGAAGATCAATGCTATGATAATTCATCAGATAAGGTAATGCAGTGGATGTAAAATAGGGAGGAAAAAGTTCGAGATTAAGTAATCCCGAGAAAACAAAGGCAATAGGCGTGGTAATGGTCAGATTAAACGGAACTGGGTTCTGTTCTTTTTCAAATGGTTCGTTCGGATCATTCTCCGGGGACTCAGGAATGGAATAGGCTCCAAGAAACTGCTCTTCAAGGAATTCACCAAAATAAAGCGTTCCGTTCTCTTGTTTGAACAGTTTCAGTAGCTCCGGCATCTGATTGAGCAGGTTAAAATTCTCTCCGGGGAGGAACAGAACTCCTGCCAGGAAATGAATGGAGACGATGAGGGAGAGAACGGCTTTCATGGGGAAGATACGTTGTGTAAATGTAGTAACAATTGCTTCAAGAAAAACAAATCGACTACCTTTGAAGTGGTTTGCCACAGATTTATGCGTCACATTATCCTTATTACTGGGCTCTTTTTTTTGCTTGTCACGGGTCAAACCCAGGAGATGAGTCTGGATTACTACCTTGAAAAGGGGAGAACCAACAGCCCGTACCTGATGGAGTTGAACAACCAGCTCGCTTCCAACAGGATCGACAGTTCACTTATCAGGGCCCGGCAACTTCTTCCTTCCGTTTCTCTTACAGGGAACCTCTATTATGCTCCGGTGATCAATAGCTGGGGCTACAGCGAAGTCATCACCAATGGAGGGAACTTCATTTCAACACTCAATGTCTCCCAGCCGTTGTTCAATCGGAAAAGCATAAGAACAGGATATGCCAGAGTAGGAATTCTGGATGAAGTGATCACCAACTCTTCCATGTTGGCGGGGGAGGAGTTGAGAAAAGTGATTACAGCCCAGTATCTTTCCGCCTTTGCCATTCAGAACGACATCGTGTTTTACCGGAAGGCTTATGTCTATATGCAGGAGGAGGATTCGCTGTTGAGACGATTGACCGACCAGGGGTATTACAGCCAAACCGAATACCTCTCTTTCCAGGTGGAGATACAGTCCCTGGAACTGGATATCAATACCTTGCAGGTGGAATTCAGAAAAGCAATCAGTGCGCTGAACATTCTCTGCGGCATCTCTGAAAAAGCGAAAGTGACACTGTTGGCACCTGATCTGCAGCTTCGAACGGTTGACTCCGGAAAGAGATCACCGCTGTTTTACCGGTATACCCTCGACAGCCTGATAATCGACAACGAACGCCGGGAGATCGACCTGAAATACATCCCTGCCGTTTCGTGGCAGGCCGACGCAGGCATCGTGAACAACGTACCGAAAGATATCTATAAAAATTTCGGAATCAGCCTGGGACTCAATTTTTCTCTGCCGGTTTATGACGGGAAGCAACGGCTTCTCAACTATAGGAAACTCAACTTCCGGGAGGATAGCCGGAGGGTTTACGAATCCTATTTCCGGAACCGGTTTGACGAGCAGCTCTGGCAGCTGACCGAAGAGATAAAGAGTTTGCAGGAGATGATCCCGAAACTTAACAAGCAACTCGACCTGGCCGGGGTTGTGATCCGCCAGAAGAAGCTTCTGCTGAATAACGGATCTTTATCCATGACCGATTACCTGATATCACTGAGAAACTACCTCGCTATCAGCAACAACCTGAGACAAAACGAAGTGAAGATCCAACAGATCATCAATGAAATCAATTACTGGAAACAATAATCCATTCCCATGAATCCACGAAATCCCCTCTGGCTGATCTCTTCTCTTTTGGTTTTTCTTCTGCTGACAGGATGCCATTCCGCGGTGGAGAAGCAGGAAGAGACGATCAGGCTGAACATACCGGTCACTGTTTCCGGGATTCGGAAACAAACGATGGCCGAAACCATGGAGCTGAAAGCCGTTTCGAAGTTTCTGGATATTGCTGCAGTAAAATCACCGGCAGCTGCGTTTGTGCAGCAGACCCATGTGGAGCAAGGTGAGCAGGTTGAGAAAGGTCAGTTGTTGTTTACCCTGAAGACAAGAGAGGCGACGGCTCTCGAAATGGATACCTCCCACCCCCTTGCTTTTTCGGGGTTGATCAGGGTTCATGCGGGGATGAAAGGGATCGTGACGCAGCTGGATCATCCCGACGGGGATTTTGTTCAGGAGGGCGACAATCTCGGCACTATTGCCATTCCCGCCAGCCTGGTCTTTATCCTGCAGGTTCCCTATGAGCAAGTAAATGATGTGAGAGTGAACAGCGTCTGTTCGATCCGGCTTCCGGATGGGAGACAGCTCGAGGGGAAGATCGCCTCACGGTTGCCCTATGTCTCCCAGGAAGCACAAACACAGCAGTTTATTGTAACACCCACTGCCAATTCCGGAATCCCTGAAAATCTGCTGGCCAAGGTTGTGATCCCCACTGTCGTTCATCCAAACGCAGTCACCCTTCCCGGGAGCTGTGTGCTTGCCGATGAGATCATGCAGCATTTCTGGGTCATGAAACTTGTGGATGATACCATGGCAGTAAAAGTGCCTGTCAGGATCGGGATTACACGGGAGGATTGGGTTGAGATCATAGAGCCTCCGTTCGAACCGGAGAACCTTTTCCTCGCATCCGGCAATTATGGGCTGGGAGACACCGCTTTCGTCCAGGTTACAACCCGCACTGCCGATGAATAACAGGGAGTATTACAGACTTTTCCTGAAGCCGATACTCTTTGTGCTGGCCGTAGTGCTGCTGGCCGGGGTCTATTCCTACCGGAGGATGCAGACCTCCCTCTTTCCCGACGTCACTTTCCCGAAAATTACCATCATAGCCGACAACGGGGATCAGCCGGTTGACAAGATGATGATCACTGTGACCCAACCTCTGGAGATCGCCATCAAACGGGTGAATGGCATCCAAACCGTGAGAAGTTCCACGAACAGGGGGAGCTGTACCATCGAAGCGTTTTTCGATTGGGGCATTGACATTGGCATGGCCAAGGTGCAGCTTGAATCCCGCATCCATGAGATCAAGAACAGCCTTCCTCCGGGAACTGAAATTGTGGTGGAGGCGATGAGCCAGAATATCTACCCGGTGATCGGATATACGCTGGAGAGCAATAGCCACGGCCAGGTGGAGTTGAAAAATGAAGCGATGTACCTGATCCGGCCCCGTTTTTCAGAGACACCGGGAATCTCCAATGTGGTGGTTCGCGGAGGCCGGACCAAGGAGTTTGTGATCAAGCCCAACACCCTGAAGATGGTATCGCTTGGATTGACACCGAAGATGCTGGAGGAGGCGCTGGCCGCAACGAATTTTATTGAATCGAACGGATTGTTATCCGACTACCGGCGGCTTTACCTGACCCTCACCGACACACGGATTAGCAGGCTGGCGGACCTGAAGGATCTGGTGGTCAGGAATGACGGGGAACGGATCATCCACCTGTCGGATATTGCTGAAGTTTCACTGCAGGAGCGGCAGGAGTTTATCCGGATCAATGCCAATGGCCACGATGCCGTGATCATCGACCTGGTCAAGCAGCAGGGCACAAACCTGATCGATTTTGCCGGGGAGGTCAAGCAAAAAGCCGCCGAGATCCAGCAGCAGCTTCCCGAGGGGATGGTCCTCAGGCCTTATTACGATCAGTCAGTCTTTGTCACGAAATCGATCGATAGTGTGCTGGAGAGTATCTATATCGGTCTCCTCCTGGCCATGATTGTCGTGATCTTCTTCCTTCACTCCTTCCGGGCCAGCATGCAGATCATTCTGATCATTCCAGTCATTCTGGCGCTTACCTTTATTGTTCTCCATCTCACCGGAATCACCCTGAACATCATGTCGCTTGGCGCCATCGCGGCCTCCATCGGACTGATTATCGACGATGCCATTGTAATCATCGAACAGCTTCATCGCATCCACGAGGAGAATCCCGGAAAGACGAAAAACGAAGTGGTGAAGGAGACGATCCGTGGACTGCTTCCTGCGATGGTCGGATCCTCGCTGAGCACCATTGTGATCTTTCTCCCTTTTGTGCTGATGAGCGGCGTGGCCGGAAGTTTTTTCCGCGAACTGACAGTCACGATGGAGATCACCCTGGTCTGCTCCTTTCTGGTTACATGTATTGGCTTGCCGGCCCTGCACCTGCTCTTTGGCTACAAGCCCTCCAAACGCACCCTGGCCAGGATAGAAGCCGAGAAAAACGGACGGACGAAACAGCGGCTCACCTGGCTGATCTGGTTTTTCAACAAGCCCTGGTATGCCTTCGGCTTCATCATCCTGTTGGCCGGAAGCACCATCTTGCTTATTCCCCGTCTCCAGACAGGCTTCCTCCCCATCCTCGACGAAGGATCCATTGTTCTGGATTACCTCGCACCTCCAGGTACCTCCCTGGATGCCTCTGATGCCATCCTCCGTGAAGTAGACCGGATCGTGATCGGCCATCCCGATGTGGAGACCTACATGCGACGAACCGGCACCAACATGGCCTCCAGCATCAGCATGGCAACGGGTGTGATCCCTCCCTACGAAGGGGATTACCTGATCCAACTGAAGCAGGGTACGAAGAAGACAACCGAAGAGGTCATTGCCGAACTGAGGAAGGAGGTGTCGGCTACCGAACCTGCACTGAACATCGAATTCGGTCAACGGATTGCCGATCTTCTCGGCGATCTCATTGGCCGTCCGCAACCGGTCGAGATCCGGATCTTCGGCATCGGCCAGGATAGGCTCCAGGAGCTGGCCTTGCAGACCCAGTCGCTTCTTCAGGAGATTGATGGGGTGGAGGATGTGCAAAGCGGCATCATTGTAGATGGCCCGACCATCACGATGCTGCCGGATGTGGAGAAACTCACCCGTTTTGGCCTTACTCCTGCCGATTTCAGGGACCAGGTGACCGCATTCAACGAGGGGATTATCGTGGGAGAGGTCCAGGAGAAGGAGCAAATGCTGAAGATCAGGATGCGGTTTACTGATTTTAGGGAGAACAGCCTGGAGAAGATTAAAAAGCAATTCATCTTCACTCCCGACGGCTCTTACAGACAGCTATCCGACTTTGCCGAAATCCTGATTTCGGGCGGAAACCCCGAGATCACACGCGACGACCTGAAGTCAAACATTGCCGTGACCGCCCGGCTGGATAACCGTGACCTTGGCGGAGCGATCGGCGAGATAAAACAGAGCCTAAGGGAAAAACTGGTGCTGCCTGCCGGATACTACATCATTTACGGAGGCACCTATGCGGAGCAGCAATCTTCCTTCAGGGAGCTACTGATCATACTGATTACGGCCATACTGCTGGTATTCGCCGTGTTGCTTTTTCTTTTCCGCGACTGGAGGATCCCCCTGCTGATCATCTTCATCTCAGTCCTGGGCATCGGTGGCTCCGTTTGGCTCCTTTATCTGACCCATATCCAGCTGAATGTGGGGAGCTACACCGGAATCATCATGATCGTTGGCATCATAGCCGAAAATGCCATCTTTACGGTAAACCAGTTCATGACTACCTACAAGGCTACAGGAGATGTGGACCGGTCGATCAACTATGCGATATCCTTGCGTATCCGGCCGAAACTGATGACAGCCATCGGCGCCATCCTGGCCCTGATGCCACTGGCAGTGGGAATTGGTCTGGGTGCGCAGATGCAGCAGCCACTGGCCATAGCCGTTATTGGGGGCTTCCTGGTAGCCCTTCCGTTACTTCTCTTTGTCTTCCCTTCACTCCTGCGTTTGTCCTACAGGAAGAGATAATCGGAAAAAAGAGCGTATCTTTGCAAAAATTTCCAATTTCACTAATCCCAAAAACATCTTGAACTTCACTGACTTCGGATTTGATCCCCGTGTAATCGAGGGAATCGATTCACTCGGATTTACTATACCAACTCCCATCCAGGAACAGGCCATCCCAATTATCTTAGAGGGAAAGGACCTGATTGGTTCTGCTCAGACAGGTACCGGAAAAACGGCAGCATTCCTGCTGCCCATTACAGACCGCATTTTAAAGGAGGATGGCGGAACAGGAATTAAAGCCCTGGTGATCGTACCCACCCGGGAGCTGGCTGTCCAGATAGACCAGCACATGGAGGGACTCTCCTATTTCACTTCCGTATCCTCTGTACCCATCTATGGCGGAACTGATGGAGCTACATTTACACGTGAGAAAGCTGCACTGATGGGAGGGGTTGATGTGGTAGTTTGTACGCCAGGCCGGATGATTGCCCACCTGAACATGGAGTATGTGAACTTTTCAACCATCAAAACGCTGGTGTTGGACGAAGCTGACCGGATGCTCGACATGGGCTTTCACGACGACATCATGAAGATCATCTCTCATGTGCCGAAAGAACGTCAGACGCTTCTCTTTTCAGCCACAATTCCAACGGATATTAAGATTCTGGCCAATAAGGTGTTGCATAATCCTACTGAGATCAATATTGCCCTTTCCAAACCTGCAGAGAAGATTCTACAGCTGGCCTATTCCGTCTATGACACACAGAAACTGCCGCTTGTTAAATACCTGCTCGGCAACTCAAAAGGAAGGACGATCCTGATCTTCTGCTCTACCAAGAGCAGTACGAAACTGCTTAGCCGCGAATTGAAAAAGGCTGGCCTTGACGTGCAGGAGATCCACTCCGACCTTGAACAAAAGGAACGGGAGAAGGTGATGCAGGGATTCCGGAACAAAGAGATTCAGGTGCTGGTGGCAACCGATGTTGTTTCGCGAGGCATCGATGTGGAAAATATCGACATGGTGCTGAACTACGATGTTCCGAATGATGCAGAGGATTACATTCACCGCATAGGACGTACTGCCCGGGCCGCGGCATCAGGCGTTGCCATCACCTTCATCAACCCCGACGGACAGTGGAAATTCGGTGAGATAGAAAAATTGCTTGGAAAATCGGTTCATAAAGGCGCCGTCCCGGGCCAGTTTGGCGAAGCGCCGGAATATAACCCGAAGAAAAAACCCTCTGGTTTCAACCGCAGGAAAAGATAACCTTTTCCACGCCTCACCTACTACACCTTACGTCCTACGTCTTACGTCTTACGTCTTACGTCCTACGTCCTACGTCTTACGTCCCGCGTCCTACTTTTCACGTGCCTTCTTCAGCACCTCTTCCTGTATTCCTTTCGGCAGTGCCTGGTATTCAAAGAATTCCATCGAGTAGTTGGCGCGGCCGCTGGAGAGATTCCGGAGTTGGGTGGCATAGCCGAACATCTCCATCAGGGGGACAAAGCAAAGGACCTTCTGAGCTCCTTTCCTGTAACGGCGCATCGCTTCAATTTTCCCGCGACGACGGTTCAGGTTGTTTACAATATCGCCGATATACTCATCCGGGGTGTTGACTTCCACCTTCATAACAGGTTCCAACAGGATCGGATTGGCTTTCATGAAGCCTTGTTTGAAGCAGATCGAAGCGCAGGTCTGGAAAGCCATATCGGAGGAATCTACCGGGTGAAAATTCCCATCAAGTAGAACGACCTTCACATCCACAATCGGGTATCCAGCGAGAATTCCACGGTCCAATGTCTTTTGGATCCCTTTGTTCACACTGGGGATATATTCTATTGGGATGGCACCGCCTTTGATTTTATCAGAAAACTCATAACCTTTCCCCTCATTTGGTTCCAGTCTCAGTATGGTTTGAGCGAACTGCCCCTTGCCACCGGTTTGTTTGGCATGTTTGTAATTGGATTCCACTTCCAGTGTGATGGTTTCACGGAATGCGACTGCAGGTTCTCCAACCACAGCATCCACGTTGAATTCATGTTTTAACCTGTCGATGATGATCTCCAGGTGGAGTTCACCCATACCTGAGATGACCGATTCCTCCGTTTCATCGTCATAGCGGATATGAAAAGAGGGATCTTCGTTGGCAAGCTTCGCAAGTGCTTCACCTAACCTGGCCTGATCAGGCCGTTTCGCGGGAGCGATCTTTAATTCAATCACTGCAGGCGGGATGTGTATCGATTCCAGCAGCATCTTGTGATCTTCCCCGCAAAGGGTATCTCCTGTTTTGGTGAATTTCATCCCGATCAGTGCTACGATATCGCCCGGGCCAGCCTCTGAGACCTCTTCCCTCTCTTTGGCACGGATCTTCAGGATCCGGCCAATCCGCTCGTACTTGCCTTTTGTAGAGTTGAAAACCTGCATCCCGCTTTTAAGTGTTCCCGAAAAGATCCGGGTAAATGTTTGCTGTCCGACAAATGGATCATGAATCAGCTTAAACGCCAGCGCCGAAAACGGTTCAGTCGGAGAGGGGTGACATGTGTGTGTTTTTTCACTATCGTCGGGATCGATACCTACAACGGCTCCTACATCCACAGGTGAAGGCAGATAGTCAATCACGGCATCAAGAAGCAACTGAATCCCTTTGTTCTTATAGGCAGCGCCAGAGAAAACGGGTGTGATAAGCAGCTTCAGGGTGGCATCCCGTGAAGCGGCTTTCAGAAGTTCTGCCGGAACATCTTTGTCATCGAAATAGAGCTCCATGATCTCATCGTTGAATTCGGCGACCTTCTCCACCAGTTTGGCTCGCGCCTCTTCGCATTTTGCTTTGAGCTCTTCAGGGATCTCAGCCTCAAACCTGTCGGTCTCGGAAAAGATATACGCTTTTCGTTCGATGATATCGCAGATTCCTGTATATGAATCCTCTTCACCGATAGGGATATGGAAAGGAAATGCGTTGGCGTCCAGGTATTTATTCATCTGATCCACCACCTGGCAGTAGTCGGCGCCGGTGCGGTCCATCTTGTTGATGAATGCAATGCGGGGCACCCTGTACCGGTCGGCCTGGTTCCATACCGTTTCACTTTGCGGTTCCACCCCTCCAACCGCGCAAAAGACAGCGATCATGCCGTCAATGACACGCAGGGAACGTTCCACCTCAACCGTAAAGTCGACGTGTCCGGGTGTATCGATCAGGTTGATCTGGTAATCCTTCCAGGTACAAGAGATGGCTGCCGAAGCAATGGTGATACCGCGCTCCTGCTCCTGCTTCATGAAGTCCATCGTTGCCTGGCCATCATGTACTTCACCCATTTTTCGGGTGGTTCCGGTATAAAAGAGGATCCGTTCTGTAACGGTGGTCTTGCCGGCATCAATATGCGCAGCAATTCCGATATTTCGAAGTTTATTTAATGTCATATACAATTTTTGGGGGCGCAAAGGTACGGATTTTAACGATATAAATCTTGTTTTCAAGGGGTTTTATCGGCAGGAAATGAATGTATATCTAATTCTTTTCAGAACCCACACCTAAAAAAGGAACTTTACGTTCTAAATCATGTAACGTTTCTGAAAGAAATGAGTCTTACTACCTGATAAAAATGTATCAACATGATTAACATTCGCAACATACATAAGTCTTATTCCAATGGCCAAACTAATCTGCATGTCTTGAAGGGAATCAACCTGGATATTGAAGAGGGGGAGATGATCTCCATCATGGGACCATCGGGATCAGGGAAATCTACCCTGTTGAATATTTTCGGGATTCTTGATAATTACGATGAAGGTGAGTACCTCCTTGACGGGAAGAAAATCCAGCATCTGAATGAGCGCAAAGCAGCCCTGTTACGTAACCGGATGCTTGGATTTGTGTTTCAGTCATTCAACCTCGTCTCCTTTAAGAATGCCATGGAAAACGTGGCACTACCATTGTACTACCAAAAGGTTCCCCGCCGGAAACGGAATAAGATTGCATTGGAATACCTTGACAAATTGGGGCTGAAGGATTGGGCGCACCATTTGCCCAATGAACTTTCGGGAGGCCAGAAACAGCGCGTTGCAATTGCACGGGCTCTGATCACACAACCTAAAGTGATTCTTGCTGATGAGCCAACAGGCGCCCTCGATTCAGTCACTTCACAGGAGATGATGGATCTGCTCACAGAGATCAACCAAACTGGGATTACGATGATCATTGTAACCCATGAACTCGATATTGCCCGTCGTACCCAGAAGACCATCCGCATCATAGACGGGACCATTCAGGAAATCGTAGAAAATGAAGTGGGAGGTCAGAGGTCAGAAGGCAGAAGTCAAGTTGGAAGTGCGAAGTGCGAAGTTGAAAAAAAGCCTGAAACCCAAAAGTATGAAAAAGTTGCCTGACAACTCTCGGTTAGCATCTGGCACAACTATAATCCTTAAACCGACAACTTACAACCGACAACCGACAACCTGAAACGCCATGTTTGAACTTGATAAATGGCAGGAGATTTACAGTACGATCCAGAAAAACAAACTGCGTACGTTCCTCACCGGGTTTGCCGTGGCATGGGGTATTTTCATGCTTATCATTTTACTGGGATCAGGAAAAGGACTGGAAAACGGTGTAACTGATCAGTTCCGGGGCGGAGCAAATAATGGGATATGGATCAGCAGCGGGATGACCAGTAAAGAATACAAAGGGTTGCAGGCCGGACGCATGATCCGCTTCACCAATGAAGATTACAACCTGCTTAAAGCATCAGTACGGGACCACGAATATATCTCGTCACGCATGTTTTTGGGGAATACCATCACTTCATACAAAGATGAATATGGCTCCTTTTACCTCTCACCATGCCATCCCGACTACGGCTATATCAAAGAGGTAGAGATGATCCAGGGTCGTTTTCTGAATAACCTGGATATCAATGAATACAGGAAAGTTGCTGTCATTGGGGAAAAGGTGAAACAGGACCTTTTCAAGGGCAACGATACGGTGGCAATGGAAAAATATATCAATATCAATGGTGTGCTTTTTAAGGTTATCGGAATTTTCAGAGATTTTGGACGCGACGATAACGAACAGCGCAGGATCTATATCCCTATATCTACCGCACAGCGTGTTTTCAGCGGACAGAATGTCATCAGCCAGATCTCATTGACTACCGGGAATGCCACTGTGGAAGAGGTAGACCTGATGGTTGATCAAACGCGAAACTTGCTTGCCAAGAAACACACGTTTGATACCGAAGATGAACGAGCTGTCTCTATTTGGAACAAAAGTGAAGATTTCCGCAGATTCCAGGGGCTCTTTATGGGAATCCGTCTATTTATATGGATTGTTGGAATAGGTACCATCATTGCAGGAATCGTTGGTGTAAGTAACATCATGATGATTTCGGTCAAAGAGCGGACAAAGGAGATTGGAGTCAGAAAAGCACTCGGGGCAACACCATTTTCGATCATCAGCCTGATTCTCCGCGAAGCTATCGTAATTACCGGATTTGCCGGATATATCGGACTTGTCCTCGGCATCGGAGTTCTGGAAGTCATATCCCGGAACCTTCCTCAGATCGATTTTTTCAGAAGCCCTGAAGCCAATTTCTCGATTGCCGTGGGAGCTACCATACTGCTGATTGTTGCCGGAACGCTGGCAGGATTGTTTCCGGCAAGAAAAGCCGCGAGGATCAAACCGATCGAAGCATTGAGAGATGAATAAAGTTAGAAGTTATGTTTGACCTGGATCGTTGGCAGGAGATTTATCACGTTTTGAAGTCCAATAAGCTTCGGACATTCCTGACTGCTTTTGGCGTCTTTTGGGGAATCTTTATGCTGGTCATCATGCTGGGCTCGGGGAATGGATTGGAGAATTCTATTTCCAGAAATTTTGCCGACATGGCCACCAATAGTGTTTTCATCTGGACACAGCAGACAACAGTTCCCTATAAAGGATTTCCAAGAGGAAGAAGGTTTAGCTATGACAATGATGATGCTGCCGCATTGCGAAATTCCATTCCAGAGATCAAGTACCTGGCACCACGCATCCGCGGAGGCGATTTTTTTTCTACCAACAACGTGATGAGAGGACTTAAAGCAGGATCTTTTTCAATCATGGGAGAATACCCTGAATATTTCCTGATAGATCCTCTCTATATTGCCGAGGGGCGGTTGATCAATGACCTTGACATCCAGGACAAGCGAAAGGTAGTCGTAATCGGAACCCGGGTCAAGGAGCTTCTTTTTAAGAAAGACGAGGAGGCTCTGGGTGAATATATTCAGATCCAGGGAGTATATTTTAAGGTGGTCGGAGTATTCAAGTCAAAACGAAACGGCGAACAGGCCGAGCGTGAAAATCAGAACATTTACATGCCGTTTACAACGCTCCAAAAAACATATAATTACGGCAACAGAGTTGGTTTTTTTGGGATTACTTCAAAGGATGGAATTCCGGTCAGTGTTGTCGAAGAGAAGGCGATTGAGATACTTAAACAGCGTCATGGAGTTGCCCCAAGCGACGACAGGGCTATTGGCCATTTTAACCTCGAACAGGAATTCAGGAAATTCCAGGGGTTGTTTACAGGCATCCGGGTGTTGGTCTGGATTGTTGGGATTGGAACGCTCATTGCCGGGATTATCGGTGTGAGCAACATCATGCTTGTTGTTGTAAAAGAACGCACGAAAGAGATCGGAATCCAACGGGCGCTCGGAGCCACGCCCATGAAGATAATCAGTCAGATCATTACAGAAGCGATTGTACTGACGACCTTCGCGGGTTATTTCGGTTTGGTGGTCGGCGTCGGCCTCCTGGAGCTGGTAAATTTTGCCATGGAGAGTTCGGGAGCTGACACGGAGATGTTTTATCACCCCGGTGTCGATTTCAGGGTTGCAATGATTGCGTTGAGTATCCTGGTGGTTTCAGGGGCCCTGGCAGGGTTTATCCCGGCACGAAGAGCAGTGGCTGTCAAGCCGATTGATGCATTGAGGTATGAGCAATGATAAATGGCGAAATGGTGAAATAATGAGACAGTGAAATAAATACTAAGATTCAGAAATTAGAATTAATCAAAGGGTCATGAAAAAGACGAGCTTAATGAAAAAAATCATCCGGATTGCTGTACTTGTCATCATTTTAGCAGCTTTCGGCATCACCATATATTATCTCTATAACAAATCAAAAGAGAAACCGGTTGTATATATCACCGAGCAACCTTTTATGACCGATATCATCAAGAAAACAGTTGCTACCGGCTCTGTGATTCCTCGTGAGGAGATCGAGATCAAACCCAAAGTTTCCGGAATTGTCGAGCAGGTATTTGTGGAGCCAGGCAATAAAGTTAAAAAGGGAGATGCCATTGCCAAAGTAAGGATTATCCCTGACCTGGTTAATCTGAATAATGCTGAAGCCAGACTGGATCGGGCACAGATTGCATTTGATGATGCCAAACTGAATTTTGACCGCCAGGAGAAGTTGAAGAATGGTGGGGTGATTTCGGCTTCGGAATTTCAGATGGCAGAGATAACTTTCCGGAACGCTAAACAGGAGCTTTCTGCAGCTGAATCCAACCTTGATCTTGTGAGGGAGGGAGCAACGAAAAAAACGGGGGCTGCTACCAATACCCTGATCACTTCAACCATCAATGGGATGGTACTTGATGTTCCCGTAAAAGTTGGCAGCTCAGTGATTGAAGCCAATAATTTCAATCCAGGAACAACCATCGCTTCCATTGCTGATATAGGCGATATGATCTTCCAGGGAAAAGTAGATGAGACCGAAGTGGGAAAGATCAATCCAGGCATGCCTCTCCTGCTTATGGTGGGAGCGATTGAGAATGACACATTTGATGCTACGTTAAAATACATTGCCCCCAAAGGTGTGCTGGAAAATGGAGCCGTTCAGTTTGAGATCAAAGCCGATGTTGACTTAAAAACCGACCAGTTCATCCGGGCCGGATACAGTGCCAACGCCGACATCGTATTACAGCGGGCCAACCAGGTGATGGCCATCAACGAGAGTTTGTTGCAGTTTGAAGATGACTCTACTTTTGTAGAGATAGAAGTGGGTCCGCAGCAGTATGAAAAAAGGATGATTAAAACCGGGTTGTCGGATGGGATTAAAATCGAAGTGATTTCAGGCTTGGCCAAAGATGACAAGATAAAAGTTCCACAACTGAAGAGCGCCGGCAATTAATTTTTCCGGGTTTCAGAAGTAGGATTTCTCAGGCTAGCGGTTTTCGCAATAAGTAGCACCCAGGCCATCCACATGATCATAATTTCGGCGTAGAAGAGAGGCCCGAATAGAAAATCTTTCAGTAGATGCAACTGCTCAGGCTGAACCAAACAATGGACATTTACAAGTAAAAATCTTGCCAGGACAGTTATCTGGATAATGAACAATGTAAGTGGTATAAACCAAGCCTTTTTCCCCCAGGATCCCGGAACGATAACAAACAAGGAGATCACAAGGCACATTTGCTTAACCCCTGATAAGTAAAAAAAGTAGCTGATATAGAGCCCGTTTGGCAGGATGAGGCTAATCCCATCCCGGATGATATCAACTTCAATCAGGGGATTGACAATAGCCGGAGTGATAGTTAACAGAAAGTTTCCAATGGCATCACTGATGAAGACGAATGGAGGGAAGTTGTCAATCTCAGTTTCAAAAGATTCCCATACAAGCTGAAAAAAGAGCACAACAAGGAAAAAGATCCATACCTGAATGATCAGCTGGAAATTCCAGCTCTTCATCTTGTTTAGCAGATTCTTGAAGAGGGCGGAAGCCATTTCCCAAAATTACTAAAAAGCGTTTAGAATCTCTTCGTGTAACCATGACAATAGGGAGCAGAGCCTTTATGCTCATAATAGTCCTGGTGATAGTTCTCTGCTTTCCAGAATATTGAAGCCGGTTTGATTTCGGTAACGATGTTGTAATCCTTTCCTTTCAGGATTTCGATCAATTTTTCTGTGATCTCCTTCTGTTCATCATTGAGGTAGAATATTGCCGATCGGTACTGTTCCCCAACATCGGGTCCCTGGTGGTTCAATTGTGTTGGATCATGAATCTCGAAAAAGAGTCTTGCCAGCTTCTCAAAACTGATCCGGGAAGGGTCAAAAGTTACTTCAACAGCCTCATAATGACCGGTCGTTCCAGAACAGACCTCTTTATAGGTGGGGTTTTCAACATGGCCTCCGATATATCCAGAAACAACTGCCAGGACACCCGGTGCTTTCTGCAAATAGTATTCAACTCCCCAGAAACAACCTCCGGCAAAAATAGCAGTATCAGTCAGTCCAGCAGCTTTTTCGGGAATAAATACCATCGAGATGGAGTTCACACAATGGCGGTTGTTTTTGGAAGTAAAACCCTCTCCTTCAAATACATGTCCAAGATGCGCTCCGCAATTTGCACAGAGGACCTCTGTGCGGCTTCCATCCGCATCCAGCTTGTGTTTAACTGCTCCGGGAATTTCATCGTCGAAACTGGGCCAACCGCAACCGGCATCAAATTTTGCCGTGGATTCATATAAAGGGGCTTCACACATCTTACAGATGTAGGTTCCACGTTCCCAGAAGTCATCATACGTGCCTGAATAGGGACGTTCGGTGCCTTTATTGAGGATTACGTGCTCTTCTTCAGGCGTTAATATTTTGTTGACCATATTGTTATTAGGCTGATTCTGTGTGCATCCCGTAAGAGATAGCAATATTAATAAGATACTATAGGATATTTTCTCGATCATATTATCAATAAACAATCTAAATAATACGAAAAAACATTCGGATTATTACAAATGACACAAACTTTTTACGATGTGTTACGATTGCCTACATTTGCAAAAAAAACGTGAAATGAAGAAAATCCTTGGAATAGGAAATGCACTGGTGGATATTTTAATCCGGATTGAACAAGATTCCCTTCTCGAACAACTGAACCTGCCCAAAGGGAGTATGCAGTTGGTCAATAAGTTACGCAGTGATGAGATTTTGATGGCGCTAAAAGATGTTCCACATAGTCTGGCAGCTGGTGGTTCAGCTGCCAATACCATCCATGGACTGGGTATGCTTGGAGCCAAAACCGGCTATATCGGCGTGATTGGGAAAGATGATCTGGGCGCCTCGTTTGAGACAGATATGATTTCTGCCGGGGTAGAGCCTTTTTTAATTCGCAGCGACACGGAGACCGGACGGGCCATCACCTTAATTACACCCGATTCGGAGCGCACCTTTGCCACCTTTCTTGGAGCTGCTGTTGAACTTTCAGCAGCGGACCTGATGACCTCAACCTCAACTACTCCACCCCCAGCCCCTTCCCAACAAGGGAGGGGAGCAACCGGCAAGCGGCAACCAGCAACCAGCATTTTTAAGGGTTACGATTACCTCCACATCGAAGGCTACCTGGTACAGAACCACGACTTGATCGGGACAGCTGTGGAACTGGCAAAAGCAAATGGATTGCTGGTGTCACTCGATTTGGCCAGTTACAATGTTGTAGAAGCAAATCTGGAATTTCTGGAAGAGATCGTTAAGAAATATGTCGATATTGTATTTGCCAATGAAGAGGAGGCCAACGTATTCACCGGGTATGAACCTGAAAAAGCATTGCATCACCTGGCTCAGTTTTGTGACGTGGCGGTCGTAAAAATTGGTAGCCGGGGTTCGATGGTTAAATCGCGAAATGTTGTCACCGAAATCGGCATCATCCAGGTCAATTCCGTTGACACCACGGGGGCGGGGGACCTCTATGCAGCAGGGTTTCTTTATGGGCACTCCCTTGGCTGGCCGCTCCTTAAATGCGGGGAAGCCGGAGCTCTTCTGGCCGGCAATATCATCGAGGAACTCGGCGCGAAAATGCCAGCGACCAGATGGGATATAGTGAAGGAGAGAATGAGAGGGTGACTAAGTTATCCTTTGAAAATTAAATTTAACCGTGTAACTTTGCAAACCTTTTCGAAATTAATATTAATCAAGTACATACGTAAATTTATTTATTACCATGAAGGTATTTCAGACGAATGAGATCCGGAACATCGCTTTGATTGGCGGTGCTAAATCGGGAAAGACTACCCTGGCTGAAGCGATGATTTTTGAAGGCGGTGTGATCAATCGCAGAGGGAGTGTGGATGACAAAAATACTATATCAGACTATCGTCCGATCGAGCTGGAGCGCCAGAACTCTGTTTCTGCTTCCATTTTGTACACACTTTACGACAATAAAAAAATCAACATTATCGATACTCCTGGTTTTGATGATTTTATCGGGGAGGTAATCTCTCCGCTCAGAGTTTGTGATACCGCTCTAATGGTAGTGAATGCGCAGAACGGAGTTGAAGTTGGGACAGAGATCACATGGCGGCACACCAGTATGATGGAGAAACCGGTTATTTTTATTGTGAACCATCTGGATGTAGAACTTGCAAACTTTGATGAAGCGGTACGCCAGCTAAAACAACAGTTTGGTAATTTCGTAACAGTAGTTCAGTATCCTGTGAACCAGGGAAATGGATTCCATTCCATTATCGATGTGCTGAAGATGAAGCTATACAAGTATCCTCAGAGTGGCGGAAAGCCAGAAATCCTTGACATCCCGGCAGAAGAAAAAGATAAGGCCGAGGAGATGAATGCTACATTGATTGAAGAATTAGCTTCAAAGGACGAAGCATTAATGGAGGAGTTCTTCGATAAAGGTACACTCACCGAAGAGCAAATCAACAAAGCACTTGAGCTGGGACTGATTTCCCGTTCTATTTTTCCGGTGATGTGCGTGAGTTCCAAACACGATATTGGTGTCACCAGGCTCTTGGAATTTGTTGCCAATGCAGTACCTGCTCCGAACGAAATGCCTGGGGTTAAAACAACGGATGGGAAAGTTCTTACCTGCAAGGTATCAGATCCCACCTCTCTTTATATTTTTAAGACGGCTGTTGAGACCCACCTTGGAGAGATTTCGTATTTTAAAGTTTATGGTGGGGAGGTTATAGAGAGCCAGGACATGGTGAATGCTAACCGGAATTCGAAAGAGAGGATTTCCCAACTTTTTGTCATCAATGGCAAGAACCGGGAAAAAGTGGAAAAGTTTGTTGCAGGCGACATCGGTGCAACCATCAAACTGAAAGCTGTGTTCACCAATAACACACTTAATTCATTGAAGAATCCGGATGACATTATTGAACCAACCACCTACCCAAATCCAAAATTCAGGGTTGCAGTTAAAGCAAAAAACACGAACGATGACGAAAAGATGGGTGCCATCCTGAATGAGCTTGCCAAGATGGATCCTACCCTGATCTTCGGATATTCAAAAGAGCTGAAGCAGTTAATTCTGCAAGGACAGGGAGAACTTCATCTGAACCTGGTAAAATGGCTTATTGAAAATGTTGAAAAGATTTCTATCGAATATCTGGCACCGAGAATCCCCTACAGAGAGACGATTACAAAACCTGCAAAAGCGACCTATCGTCATAAGAAACAGTCGGGTGGTTCAGGACAGTTCGGAGAGGTTCACATGATGATTCAGCCTTACAAAGAAGGAATGGCCGATCAGACTGAATTCCCGATCCGCGGACGTGATACTATTGAACTCGAATGGGGAGGTAAACTCATCATGCACACCTGTATCGTTGGAGGTGCTATCGATGCGCGGTTTATGCCGGCTATCCTCAAAGGGGTAATGGAGAAGATGGAAGAGGGCCCGCTTACAGGATCGTATGCCCGCGATATTGTTTTCAACATTTATGACGGTAAGATGCACCCTGTTGATTCGAACGAGATATCATTCAAACTGGCAGGAAGAAACGCCTTCAGGGAAGCCTTTAAAAATGCAGGACCAAAAATCCTCGAGCCTATTTATGATGTGGAGGTGATGGTTCCCGAGGAGAAGATGGGTGAAGTTATGACCGACCTGCAGGGACGGCGCGCCTTGATTATGGGTATGGACAGTGAAGGGAATTACCAGAAGATCAAAGCCAAAGTTCCACTTGCTGAAATGAACCGCTACTCTACTGCCCTCAGTTCGCTGACGAGTGGACGGGCCACTTACGACATGAGGTTTGCCGAATATGTACAGGTGCCTGCCGAGGTTCAGGATAAACTACTGAAGGCATACGAAGAAGAGGAGCAGGAAGAGGATTAATACCCACCCCTTAATCCCCTCCCAAAAAAGGGAGGGGAAACCAGAATGGTTAACCCAGGCGAGAAACATGATGCCTATGCTGTCCTGAAAGTCAGGGACTTTCGCCTTTTTATCAGTTACCGTTTTTTTATTACGATTGCATTTCAGATGCAGGGCCTCATTGTTGGCTGGCAGATGTATGAACTCACCCATGATCCGCTTGCCCTCGGATTAATAGGTCTGGCGGAGGCACTGCCATTTATCTCGGTAGCTCTCTATTCGGGCCATGTTGCAGATCGGTATAACCGGCAACGAATCATCGCCTGGTTTTCGATGTTATTTCTGCTGGGGACTCTCTTATTATATGCGTTCAGTTATAAGAATCTGATGACAATTCTGGCACTGGGTGTTTTCCCAATCTACTTCGTTGTGGCACTAACCGGGATTGTGCGGGCCTTCCTCTATCCATCAACCATTGCACTGATGGCTCAGCTGGTTCCAAGGCATCTCTATACCAACTCCTCCACATGGAATAGCACGGTATGGCATATTGCCGCCATCTCGGGCCCGGCATTAGGAGGATTGATATACGGTTTCTTCGGAGTTCAGGTAGCCTACATCATTGTTGTATTTTTTGTGGTTGTAGCACTGAGCCTCCTGCTTTTTGTGAAACACTACCAGAATCCACAAATGATCCTGACGGAGACGATCAGGCAGCGACTCTCTTCCGGACTTAAGTTTGTGTTCCGGAATCAGATCCTACTTGGCACGATGTCGTTGGATATGTTTGCTGTATTGTTCGGCGGGGCGGTAGCGATGCTTCCTATTTTCGCGGCGGAAATTCTTTTTGTCGGCCCACAGGGATTAGGATTTCTCCGGGCTGCTCCGATGTTTGGCGCCGTCATGATGTCGTTAATCCTGGCTTATCGGCCCCCTGCTGCCAGCGCCGGAAAGTGGCTTTTTATTTCGGTTGCGGGGTTTGGATTAAGCATCATCTGTTTCGCACTTTCGAAAAATTTTTACCTATCCCTTTTTCTGCTCTTCCTGAGCGGTCTCTTCGATAATATCAGCGTGATCATCCGTGCCACGACACTTCAATTATTGACACCTGATGAAATGCGAGGCCGTGTCGCCTCTGTCAACAGTATCTTTATCGGTTCTTCCAATGAGATCGGTTCTTTCGAATCCGGGCTGGCAGCCAAGATCATGGGATTGATTCCATCGGTTATTTTCGGCGGATCAATGACCCTGGTTGTCGTAGGGATTATTGCAAAAAAGGCGCCGCTATTGAGGAGATTGAACCTGAGGGCGCTGAAGTGATTTCCGAATTGTTCGGAGATCCTATAAAAACAGCTCCACCAGTTTATGGTAATCGGCAGGCTTAATTTTCATGTGCATCCCGTCCACCTGCCCGATTTTCATCGTCTCCACTATGTCATCTATTGAGGGGTTCGGGACATTCATGTCACGGAGTCTGACAGGGCAGCCGAGGGAGAGGAAAAAATCTTCAATCCGGCCAATGGCCTGATCAGGATCCAACTTTTCATTGAACATCTCTGAACCCAGCAAGGCAATCCGATCACCGGCCTGGTCTTTAAAAAAGCGCATCCAGGCAGGGTAGACGATGGTGAGAGATGCTCCGTGTGGCACACCGTAAAGTAGAGAAAGGATATGTCCGATCGCGTGAACGCCCCAGTCGCCAGAGATTTTCCCTTGCATGGTGATTCCGTTCAGAGCCAGGGTGGCAACATACATGATCCTTGCGCGGAGGGCATAGTTCTGCAAGTTGTTCAGCAGGGGAGGCCCTGCCTCCATGGCCTCTTTGATGATGCTCAGAACGAGCTTGTCGCTCATCGGGCAATCTCCGGCGCCAAACCAGGCTTCCATGCAATGGGCCATAAGGTCGGCAACACCGAAGGCGGTATAATCCCTGGGTACAGTCATAGTCACCTCAGGATCCAGGAAGGAGTGCCTGGGAAGGGCAAATTGCGACCGAACAGGTGCTTTGAGTTTTGCCTTCTGGTTTGAAATAACAGCGATGGCATTCATCTCGGAACCGGTAGCGGCCAGAGTCAAGATTGTGATGATGGGTAATCCCTGGTTTGGTGTTGCTTTCCCGGCGAAGAAATCCCAGGCTGAGTGATCGACCGGGATGGAGAGGGCAATGGCTTTCGCCGAATCGATTACACTGCCGCCCCCAACAGCCAGGACCATCTCCACGCTGTTTACTCGTCCCACAGTGGCAGCAGCTTCCACATCTTCAATTACCGGGTTGCTTCGGATCCCGCTGTATTCGAAAACGGATAGACCCGCTTTTTTCAGGTAGGCAATTACCCTGTCGTACAGTCCAGATTGTTTGATTGAAGACTGTCCATAAACCAGCAAGACCCTTGTCCCGTATAAGGAGAGCGTTTGGCCAAGATTGGTCAGTACGCCTTTCCCAAAGTGAATGGTTGTTGGATTGCAGGAAGTGAAGTTTTCCATAATGACACGATTAGCGGATCAATAAATAGGTTTTTTTATAGCAGAATAGGACCCCTTAACAATTCCACTCTGGAACTCAACCTGGATCGAGCCACTTAGGATCATCTCCCCTGTATCGAATGCGCCGGTAAGTGAATCGTTCGTAAAGGAGGAGGCCATGCTCAATAACTGTAGCGAAAACTGTTTGTTAAGAACGGGTGCAATACCCGTTGATATTGACATCTGGTAATTCGCTGAATCCGAACTGCCACCTTCATGCCTGGTAACCGCAAAGGAATAAGAAGAGAGGTAGAGCATACCTTCTACGTTGATCACAGAGATCTCAATCGGATACTGCTGCCAGGTCGTTCCCTGCCAGATTCCGATGAGTTGAGGGAAATCAGGTTCTTTTGGAGGATCTGAAGATTCTTTTTTACTGCAGGATACAAGCACTACAATCCCAAACAGGAGCACCATCGCTTTCAGGAATACATTTTTCATACACGTGGGGTTTTTGAAGGATATAAAGATACGGAGAATACGGGAGTAAGATGATTTTTTCTACCTTTGCCGTCCGGAGAATCTGTGAAATTTATAACATTTATGTACAGCAACTTTAGGGAGTTTTTGCAACAGCAACTTGATACCATCCGTGAAGAAGGACTCTTTAAAAATGAACGGATTCTGATGACTCCCCAGGGGGTTCAGATCAAGACGATGCGGGGATTGGACGTGCTGAATTTCTGTGCTAACAATTACCTGGGTCTATGTTCTGATCCACGGGTTATGGCAGCCGCCAACTATACGTTCTTCAAATATGGTTACGGCATGGCTTCGGTTCGGTTTATATGTGGCACCCAGAAAGTACATAAAGACCTCGAAGCCAGCTTAAGCAAGTTTCTGGGAATGGAAGACACGATCCTTTACTCTTCAGCTTTTGATGCCAACGGCGGTGTGTTTGAACCTCTTCTCAGCGAACAGGATGCCCTCATCTCTGACGAGCTGAATCACGCCTCCATCATCGATGGGGTGAGGCTTTGCAAAGCACAGCGATTCAGGTATAAAAATAATGACATGGAGGATTTGGAAGAGGTTCTTCAGCAAGCTGGTGCCGCCAGGTTCAAACTCATCGTAACCGACGGGGTTTTCTCTATGGATGGGATTATCGCCCAGGTGGATAAGATATGTGATCTGGCCGGGAAGTATGATGCTATCGTGATGGTTGATGATTCGCATGCAACAGGATTTGTCGGCGCTACAGGTAGGGGTACACATGAATATTGTAACTGCATTGACCGGGTAGACATCATCTCCACCACTTTCGGGAAAGCGCTGGGTGGCGCCTCAGGGGGATGCATCTCCGGTAAAAAGGAGATCGTGGAATTGCTCAGGCAACGCTCCCGGCCTTACCTTTTCTCCAATTCATTAGCCCCTGCCATTGCAGGAGCAACCCTTGAGGTTATCAACATGTTATCGGAGACGACAGAACTTCGAGATAAACTGTTTCAGAATACTAAGATGTTCCGCCGGGGAATGGAGGATACGGGATTCAGGATTGTGCCTGGGATTCACCCAATCACACCCATCCTTTTCGGGCACCTCCCAAATGATGCGAAATTGTCCCAGGATTTTGCTAACGAGTTGCTGGACGAGGGAATTTATGTGATTGGATTCTATTATCCGATTGTGCCAAAAGGAAAGTCGAGGATCCGGGTACAGATCAGTGCTGCACACTCCACGGATCAGATCCGGTTTGCGATTGATAAATTCACCAAAGTTGGAAAAAAACTCGGAGCGATTTGATTTTCGGAATAGGGACAGATATCATTGAGGTTGATCGCATCCACAAAGTCATGGAGCGGGATATCGGTTTCCGTGATAAGATATTTACCGGGCATGAAGTCGAATATTGTGAATCAAAAAGGCATAAATACCAGCACTATGCTGCCCGTTTCTCCGCGAAGGAGGCATTCCTGAAAGCGATTGGAACAGGGTGGCGCTTCGGCATCCGGTTTGCCGACATCGAGGTGACACACGACGAACTGGGAAAGCCGGAAATCAACGTATACGGGAAAGCAAAAGAGTGGTGTGAGCAGGAATCGGTTTCGAAAATTCACGTATCTTTATCGCACCTTAAAGAGATGGCTACAGCGGTGGTGATTGTGGAAAGAGGTGATGGAGTCATGGGGTCATGAAGAAATTAAAAATCATTGTCATTTCGAGAATCTATAAAAAAGATTTTGACAAAAGCTAAGATGAACCTTATGAGAAGCGGATTATTAAAAGAAATAGACACGACGTACTCCGCGCCCTCAGCGAAATCTCTGTTCCCTCGGCGGTTAATAGATTCATTAGTAGCATTGGCGAAGCAAAAGATATTCGGAGGTGAAACGAGTAAAGCAATCAGCATATTTAATCATAAAACAAAAAGTATAAACTAATTATTAAACATTATGTCGCATATCGGATCGTATGATGAACGGGTTAAAAATTTCGACTGGAAAATCTCGGAAAACGAACTTGGATACAAAAAGGGCGACCCGATCAACATCGGCTGGTACTGTACCGACCGGATCTGCGAGATGGGGAAAGCCGACAAGCCTGCTCTGATCTGGGAAGGTTCCACTGGCAATGAGAAACGTTACACGTACAACGATATTCGCCTGGCCAGCAACACCATCGGGGATTTCCTCCGGTCGCTGGGCATTAACAATGAAGACCGGGTTTGCCTCTTCATGGATAAAATCCCGGAGCTCTACCTGGGCTTCCTGGGAGTTTTAAAGACAGGCGCCATTGCCCAACCCCTTTTTTCGGCATTTGGCGATGAATCGTTATTCATCCGGCTGGAAAATGCTCAAACGAAAGCCATCATCACACAGAAAAAACACGCCCCAAAGGTTCGCAAAATTCTTGACAAGATGCCATGGCTGGAGCATATTATCATTGTGGATCAGGATCCCGCAAAGCCGTTAATGGAGAGAGAGGTGGCTTTCAACCTGGATGAGGCTCCCAAAGTGGATAAATTCGAAATTTTTCCCACCTACGCCGAATCCCCCTCCGTCCTTCATTATACATCCGGGACAACTGGCCAGCCAAAAGGGGTGAAGCACGTTCACGCATCCCTCATTTCCCAGTACCTTACCGCTAAATGGGTTCTTGACCTGCATGACGACGATATCTACTGGTGTACAGCAGATCCTGGTTGGGTTACCGGAACCTCCTACGGCATCATTGGTGCGTTCAGTAATGGGGTCACCCAGTGTGTTCTTGATGCAGGGTTTTCGGCCGATAACTGGTATCGTTTTATCGAAAAGCACAAGGTTACCGTCTGGTATTCGGCGCCAACGGCCATCCGGTCGCTGATGAAAGCCGGGGACGATGTTGTTAAAAAGTACGACCTTTCTTCCCTGCGGCATCTGGCATCGGTGGGAGAACCTCTGAACTCTGAAGCCGTCATCTGGTCGGAGAAAGTGTTCGGGAAGCCTTTTCTTGATACTTACTGGCAGACTGAGACAGGATGCATGGTGATCACCAACTTCCCCGACATGAAGATCAAGCCGGGATCGATGGGAAAAGGGTTTCCTGGCATCGAAGCAACAGTTGTGGACCCCGAGACATACAAGCCGTTTACCGAAAGCGGGAAAATGGGGTTGATCGCCATCAAACCAGGATGGCCCTCCATGATGCGGACTTACTGGAACAATGAAGAGACGTATAAAAAGAAATTCGTCAACGGATGGTATATTCCAGGCGACCGCTCTTCGATCGACAACGAAGGGTACTTCTGGTTTGTAGGTCGCGACGACGATGTGATCAATACCGGAGGCCACCTGGTGAGTCCGTTTGAGGTGGAGTCGGCGCTTTTGGAACATGAAGCCGTGGCGGAATCGGCTGTGGTTGCCAAACCCGATTTTGTGAATATGGAGGTGGTGAAAGCGTTTGTAACGCTGAAACCCGGATTCACTGCTAGCAAGGACCTGGATCTTCAGATAATGAATTTTGTCAGGAAAAAACTCTCTCCGCTGGCGATGCCGCAGGAGATCGAATTTGTGGAATCCCTGCCAAAAACCCGCAGTGGCAAGATCATGCGTCGGATCCTTCACGCCAAGGAGTGGGGCGAAGAGATTGGGGATACTTCGACGTTGGAGGATGATTAACCTTGAAAAACATACAAGTAACCAACAGTAATAACAGAATTAAAAAAGGAGAACACCATGGAAGACATGCATGAAGCAGTAAAAGCTTATGTTATCGACGAATATGTAGAAGATGATTCGGAATTAACCTATGATACCCCGCTGATTTCGGGCGGTATCGTGGATTCATTTTCAATGGTTTCGTTGAAGAGGTTCCTGGAGAACAAATACAACATCTCCATCCCTGACGACAAGGCTACCCCGGAAGCATTTGATTCAGTAAACAAGATCTGTACTCTGGTAAAGGAGTACCTCGGTTAACCATAAAGAACTTTCACCATGGCTTATTCAGACAAAACACGTGGGATGTACAGTGACATCCTCACAGGGCTACAGGATGCGGGCCTTTTCAAAATGGAGAGGTACATTCACTCTCCTCAAGCAGCCGATATTGAAGTGGAATTTCCTTCAGGAGCTTCTTTAAAAAAAGTAATAAACATTTGTGCTAACAATTACCTGGGACTTTCCAGTCATCCGGACGTAGTGAAGGCAGCTCATGAGGGGTTGGATTCCCATGGCTACGGGATGTCTTCCGTAAGATTCATTTGTGGGACACAGGATATTCACAGGCAACTCGAGAAAATGGTTTCTGAGTTTCTGGGGACTGAAGATACCATCCTGTTTCCATCCTGCATGGATGCAAACGCCGGTGTCTTTGAAGCAGTACTCACCAAGGATGATGTCATGATCTCCGACCGGCTGGTACATGCATCTATCATCGACGGGATCAGGCTGTGTAGCGCCATGCACGACACGTTCAAACACTCCGATATGGCACACCTGGAGAGCAAACTTCAGTTGCATCATGATCGTAGGCTGAAGATGGTCATCACTGATGGGGTTTTCTCTATGGATGGCGATACGGCTAAGCTGGATGAGATGGCTGCCCTGTGCGAAAAATACGATGCACTGCTATTTGTTGATGAGTCGCATGCAAGCGGCTTCATCGGTAAAACAGGCCGGGGAACACACGAAAAGTATGGTGTGATGGACAACGTGGACATCATCACTACCACGTTTGGCAAAGGACTTGGAGGTGCGTCCGGCGGATGTGTTTCTGGCCGCAAGGAGCTGGTGGAGATGTGTCGTCAGAAAGCGCGACCCTACCTCTTTTCCAATACCATTGCACCACCTGTGGTTGCCGGTGTGATCAAAGTGCTGGAGATCCTCTCTGCCAATACCGAACGTCGGGATAAGCTTGAGAAAAACACGGAATTCTGGCGGAAAGGATTGACCGAAGCTGGTTTTGTACTCAAAGATGGCGATACACCAATTGTTCCGGTGATGTTATTTAATGCAAAATTATCGCAGGATGTCTCCCATGGCCTTTACGAAGAGGGCGTTTATGCCATTGGCTTCTTCTTTCCTGTTGTTCCCCAGGGGCAGGCGCGGATCCGTACGCAGATCTCTGCCGGACATGAGATCCATCATCTCGAGAAAGCGCTGGATGCTTTTACCAAGGTAGGAAAGAAATACAACATCCTTGGCAAGAGCAAGCAGGAGATCATTGAGATGTACGGGATGTAGGAATAAATAGCGAAGTAGCGACAAAATGGTGAGATGGTGAAAAAAGCTTTTTCACCATTTTGCTTTTTGGACCTTTGCGATCCTCGACGGAACCGGGAAGCAATTGCATATCCAGGACTCAGGTATCCTGGAACATTGTACCGAGAAAGGATATGATACCACAAAAGTGGTGACTTTTCTCAGGATGTGGAATGTAAACGCAACAGATCCCCAAACGTATATCTTAAATCGTATAACCGGCATCCGGAATTATCTAGAAGAAGTAGAAAAACGCCAACAGGGTTCTTAGGTTTCCAATAGCTTTCGGATTGGAGACATAGCCTTTTGATGTCGTTGTTCCATATCCGGCAACGGTGTATTCCAGTTCCAGGGCTACCCTGAATTTCTGGATGCTGTATTGAAGCCGGGGTGAAACACGCCAGATGTAATCGATGTTCGAACCTCTCGCATAGTAAATCGGATAAACTGTTTCACCAACTCCCAGGTTCTTTGTATAGGCACCGAAAATACCTGTCTGCCAGCTTTTCCCGTTGGTATGAATTTCACCCCACAAGGCGCAGGAACGAACGTTGGCATAGTCGACCTGCCCCTTGGTTATATCGGTTAACTCTTTGACGACATAGCCTCCCAGCATGGTGAATGAATAGTTATCCTCACCATATTGAGCGGCCAGTTTGATCGTAACCGGGCGTAGTTTCCATTTGGTGTAAACGTTATAAGCAAAACCGGATATTTTTGTATCGGTTTTATACTCGTTGGTCACGGCGCCTATATGATTCACGATTCCGTTTATTACTGTGTCATAGGCAGGTGCCAGGGTAATGGTGGTAGACAATCTTGGAGTCAGCATCATAAAATCGATCCCTGCCCCAATCACAAATTCGGTTCCTTTGTCCAGGTTTATGGATTTGTACTGTAGCTGGAGATCGAGCTCAGGCAGGACGGAGTTCCTGAGATATTTCGGGTTTGGGCCATCCGGGCCTGTACTGGTGAAATCAACCTGTGAAAGAGCCGCCAGCTGAATCTGGAACTTCCAAATTTTCTGCGTGACTCTTATCTGGGGATTTCGGGAGAAGACAACAAAAGGCGCTCCTGTGTTGAATGATATGGTTCCGGGGAAGCAGTCGGTTGAAAACATCGGATGCCATGTTTGACCGGTCAGCAGTTCCGTGTTTTTCCAGTTCAGTTTGATGAATGCATGACGAAGCCGGAAGGTGTTAATTGCGGGGTTCACGTTTCCGAAAAACTCACCTTCGATGTAAGCCGAGGATTTGGCTCCAAGGACATCCGGGCCCCAGATAGAGCCGGCCAGGCGGGTTTGAATGGAGAGGATGTTGTAATTCCATTTGGCATTGATATCGTTTCCCTCTGCATCAAGTTTCTCATTTTCGGGATAGAGGAGGAAATGACCCTCTCTGGCCGTTACGACCTGTCGGGAATCAAAAAAGACATCGGTTTTGACAAACCCGGAGAATTTAATTCCGAACAGCGGTTTTTTCTCGCCATCGTCCTGTGCAAACAGGGAAGAAAAGACGAGAGAGGTCGTGAAAAGAGTAAGAAGAATGTGTTTCATGGTTAGCTGTTTATTAATTAACAGGCAATAATAAGAAATTTGGACAAACCTTCATAAAATCCTTACTTTTGTTTTCATTTTTAGTGCGACAAAAGATATGAATATCCACAGGTTAAACGCATTTTTTAATCCTAAAAGGATTGCTGTTTTGGGGATTACAACAAATCCAAACAGTGTTAGTGGGAAAGTGCTGATTAACCTTGTGAATGGAGGTTTCAGGGGGGTTGTTTTTCCTGTAGCACCCGATTACGAAGCCGTAATGGGAATTCCTTGCTTTCCCGACCTAAATAGTTTGCCTAACGTTCCCGATCTGGGAATCATCTGCTCCCCGGCAAACCAGGTTTTAGAAGGTGTTAAAGCATGTGGGGAAGCGGGCATCAGGGGTGTAATCATTATGTCTGCAGGATTTCGGGAAACGGGGAAAGAGGGGCGCGCTTTGGAGTCAGAGCTCCTCAAGGAGATACGGAGGTATCCTGAAATGAGGGTTTTAGGACCCAATTGCCTGGGTGTTATCGTTCCCGGATTGAAACTGAACGCCAGTTTTGCGACATCTATGCCGAAGCCAGGAAGTATCGCTTTTATTTCTCAATCGGGTGCACTTTGCACGTCGGTTCTTGACTGGGCTCTTGATGGTAAAATTGGATTCTCTTATTTTGTCTCCATTGGGAATACCATGGATGTCGACTTTGGTGATTTGATCGATTTTTTTGGCGAAGATGAGCAGACGACCTGTATCATACTGTATATTGAATCCATTGGTAATCCCAGAGAATTCATGACTGCTGCGCGTGCATTTGCCCGTAAAAAACCGATTATCGTCTACAAAGCCGGCCGGTTTCCCGAATCGGCAAAGGTGGCTGCTTCACATACCGGAGCGATGGCGTCTGAAGACGCGGTTTATGATGCGGCATTTCAACGAGCTGGTCTTGCAAGGGTCTATAAGATCGGGGATATTTTTAACGTGGCCGAATTGATTGGAAGAGGAAGGCTTCCAAATGGTCCAAGATTGGGCATTGTAACTAACGCAGGAGGCCCTGGGGTGATGGCGACGGATGCACTAATGGCCCTTCAGGGGAAATTGGCGGATCTGTCTGATGAAACCATCCTGAAACTCAATGAAAGTCTCCCTCCATTTTGGTCTCATGCTAACCCTGTAGATGTATTGGGAGATGCACGTGCAAAAAGGATTTCCAAAGCCACCAAACTGGTACTGGAAGATTCAAATGTAGATGCCGTATTGGTTATATTAACACCGCAGGCGATGACCAATCCTACGGCAACAGCAAAAGAGATCAGTTTCCTGATGTCAGGCACCCGGAAGCCGATCCTGGCTGCCTGGCTTGGAGGAAAAACCATGCACGAAGGGAATATGTTGCTTATGGAAGCCGGAATCCCTTCATTTAATACTCCTGAGGAGGCTATTGGAGCCTTTATGACATTGGTGGCCTATTCGAAGAATTTAACAACATTGTACGAAACACCCCGGGATATCCCGGTAGAATTTTCAGTTGACAGGCAAGAACTACATAAGCAATTTGTAAAAACAATCAGGGGAAAGGGTCCCATTCTTTCGGAAGAACTTAGTAAACGAATCCTTGAGACTTATGGAATTCACACGACACTTCCTGTGCAAGCAAAAGATGAGGAAGATGCCGTAAAAATTGCCAGGCATTTAGGCTATCCTGTCGTGTTGAAGATCTTGTCACCTGATATCACCCACAAATCTGATGTAGGAGGTGTTATCATCAATATCCGCAGTGATGAAATGGTTCGAAACGGCTATCGACAGATTCTGAAAACCGCGGGAGAAAAGAATCCGAAAGCTTTCCTGGAAGGAATCACAGTTCAACCAATGGTGGATTCGACTGATTCGGCCGAAATGATAGTTGGAATAAAAAAAGATCGTGTTTTTGGCACCATAATCATGATCGGGATGGGAGGCATCTATGCAGAGCTTTTTGGTGATAAAGTATTAGGGCTTCCACCATTGAATGAAGCCCTTGTAAGGCATATGCTGGAATCCCTGAAAATTTATCCCATCTTGCAGGGATACCGTGGCGCGAATCCAAAAGCGATCGAAAAATTAATTGATACCTTAATCAGGCTATCATATTTTGCTGCTGACTATCCTGAAGTTCAAGAATTAGATATTAATCCACTGATTGTAACCCCACATGAAGTAATCGCGTTGGATGCACGTGTTGTTATCGATGAACAGATCCTGGATGACACACAACCAGAATTTCATCATCTTGCACTGCATCCGTATCCTGAGAAATATGTTAAAACGATAACATTGCAGGATGATTGCGTTGTATCGCTCCGGCCAATCAAACCCGAAGACGAACCATTATGGCTTGATATGTTAGGGAATTGCTCTAAAGAATCACTCTATTCCAGGTTCCGTTATTTCTTTCATTGGGAAACCCATGAAATAGCAACACGCTACTGTTACATCGATTATGACCGTGAAATTGCTATTGTTGCTGAGATACAGGAGAAAGGAAAGAAAAAACTTATCGGTGTTGGCCGGCTGGTTGCTGATCCTGATCACGAAGCGGTGGAATATGCTATTCTGGTTGTGGATGCCTGGCAAAATCGTGACCTTGGAAACAGGATTACAGACTATTGTCTTGAGATTGCTGGCAAATGGAATCTATCCCGGATATATGCTCAAACGACAAAGGATAACCATAAAATGATCTCTATGTTCAAGAAGCGTAATTTTAAAATTACAAGTGATGCCCAGGATGACCTGGTTGAGGTTGTAAGACAATTACTGTAATCTTGATTAATCCTCGTTATAAAGATAACATCAGTAGAAAAGCTTTTTGAAGAATTGGTTTATTTTATTCCTGTTCATCACTGGGCTGTTTATACTTTTGTCATCCTGCGCCACTACAAATCCCAATGAAAAGTTACTCCCTGGAGATATGAGAAAGAAAATTTTGAAAGCAAGAATTTCTATTTTGTAACGGAAACAGTCTATTCAACAATGGACATAACGATTAATTAACTCTTTTTTTGTTCGAAGAAAACCTGTATTTTTGAAAGACACAAATTTTAAATTTCGAATCCAATGAATTTTGAATTTACAGAAGAGCAAAAGATGATCCAGCAAGCTGCCAGGGATTATGCCCAGCGGGAGCTGATCAAAGACGTTCTGGAGCGCGACGCAACATGCGAATTCCCTACCCAGCACGTCAAAGCACTAACCGAACTAGGTTTCATGGGAATGACTGTTGATCCCAAGTACGACGGAGGTGGGATGGACACTGTCTCCTATGTGCTGGCTATGGAGGAGTTATCGAAAGTCGACTCCGCGACATCTGTCATCATTTCTGTGAATAACTCGCTTGTTTGTTATGAACTTGAAGAGTTTGGCACTGAAGCACAAAAGGAGAAGTATCTCAAACCACTTGCCAGGGGAGAGAAACTGGGAGCCTTCTTACTATCAGAGCCGGATGCCGGGTCTGATGCAACTTCCCAGCGTACCACGGCTGTTGATATGGGAGACTACTACCTGGTGAACGGAACCAAAAACTGGATCACCAATGCAAATTGCGCTTCCACGTATATTTTAATAGCGCAAACACATCCTGAGAAAAAACATAAAGGGATCAACGCGCTGATTGTTGATAAGGATTCTCCCGGTATTTCACTTGGTCCACATGAAGATAAGATGGGGATGAGAAGTTCTGATACCCATTCAGTTATGTTTAATGACGTGAAAGTACCCAAGGAGAACCGGATAGGCGAGGATGGCTTTGGCTTTAAAGCAGCAATGAAGACCCTTGAGGGAGGGAGGATCGGAATTGCCGCTCAGGCACTGGGAATAGCTCAGGGAGCCTACGAACGTGCCTTGCAGTATGCAAAGGAGCGCAAAGCATTTGGTACCGAGATTATCAACCACCAGGCAATTGGTTTCAAACTGGCTGAGATGCATACCCGGATTGAAGCAGCACGTTACTTTACTGTGAAATCGGCTTGGTTGAAAGACCAGAAACTTCCCTATGGCACGGCCAGTGCGATGGCTAAATACTGGGCTGCCGAAACTGCCATGTATGTCACCACAGAGGCTGTCCAGATCCTCGGTGGGTATGGTTATGTGAAGGAATATCACGTTGAACGTCTCATGCGTGAAGCCAAACTGACTCAGATCTACGAGGGAACCAGTGAGATACAACAGATCATTATCTCCCGGGCAATCATGAACGACTAAGTCTGTCTTATTCAATGAAGATACCCAAACCGTATAAACCGAAAAACCATATTCGCATCGTTACGGCTGCATCCCTTTTTGATGGTCACGATGCAGCCATTAACATTATGCGCAGGATCCTGCAGGCAAGTGGGGCGGAGGTGATTCATCTCGGACACAACCGCTCCGTGCAGGAGATCGTAGATTGTGCTATCCAGGAAGATGCACAAGCAGTGGCTATCACCTCCTACCAGGGAGGTCATCTGGAGTTTTTCAAATACATGTACGATCTTTTGCACGGAGCGGGATGTGGCCATATTCTGATCTTCGGAGGGGGGGGTGGCGTGATCCTGCCTGAAGAGATCAAGGAGCTTCAGGAATACGGGATTACAAGGATTTACTCCCCGGATGATGGGAGAGAGCTCAGCCTTCAGGGTATGATCAATGATGTTCTGGAACGATGTGACTTTTCACTGAATACCCTGGAGAAATTTGCTTTCGATAAACTTAAAGTTCGCGATCAGACAACAATCTCACGGCTTATCACACTGGCCGAAAATGATCCGGAAAAAGCTCGTCCTTTGCTGCAAAAGCTGGAAGCCAAAGCAACCAAAAACAAGGTTCCTATTCTTGGGATCACCGGAACCGGTGGTGCAGGAAAATCGAGCCTGGTGGATGAGATCGTCAGGCGTTATCTGAACGACCTTCCAGATAAAAATATCGCGATTATCTCGGTTGACCCTACCAAACGCAAGACCGGGGGCGCTCTTCTGGGCGACCGGATACGGATGAATGCCATCAGCGACCCGAGGGTCTATATGCGTTCCCTGGCTACCCGGCAATCCAATCTGGCGCTCTCTAAATATGTCAAGGATGCGATAACTGTTACCAAAGCCGCCGACTTTGACCTGATCATTGTGGAAACTTCCGGAATTGGCCAATCCGACACCGAAATCGTTGACCACAGCGACCTGACTCTTTATGTAATGACTCCTGAATTTGGGGCGGCAAGCCAGCTTGAAAAGATTGATATGCTGGACTTTGCCGACTTGATTGCCATCAATAAATTTGATAAGCGGGGCGCACTGGATGCTTTGCGGGATGTGAAAAAGCAGTATCAACGAAACCACAACCGGTTCCATGATGACATTGACATGATGCCTGTTTATGGAACAGTAGCGTCGCAGTTCAATGATCCGGGTGTAAATAAACTTTATCAGGCAATTATCTCAACAATTAAAGAAAAGACTGGCGTAATCTTCCCCAGTCATTTTCAGGGCAAAGATGAGATGAAGGAGAAGATATTTATTATCCCTCCATCCAGAACCCGCTACATGGCAGAAATTGCAGAAACGATAAGGGGCTATAACAAATGGTCGCAGGAGCAATCCGACATAGCTCAACGACTCTATGCCATCCATGAAACGCTGGAGACACTCCGGATGTCATCAGGTTTATCCTCTACTGAAGTAACTGCAGGGCATCAAGCCGCCATAACTGAGCTGGAGAAAATCTATGAAAAAACTACCAGTGAACTTGAACCGGCGAATCGCGAAATTTTGAAGCATTGGCCTGAGAAAGTCAACAGCTTTCAGGCAGGAACATTTATTTACAAGGTTAGGGATAAGGAGATAAAGGTAGATACCTTTACAGAATCCCTATCCCACCTCCGGATTCCCAAAATTTCCCTTCCAAAATACCAGGGTTGGGGAGATATCCTGAAGTGGAATTTACGGGAAAATGTCCCCGGTGAATTCCCATATGCTGCAGGTGTCTTCCCATTCAAACGAACCAGTGAAGATCCTACGAGGATGTTTGCCGGAGAAGGTGGACCTGAACGGACCAATAAACGGTTTCATTACGTTTCGCATGGGATGCCCTTTGTTCGCCTATCCACAGCCTATGATTCCGTAACACTCTATGGATTTGACCCGGGTGTTCGGCCAGATATTTATGGAAAAATTGGGAACTCAGGCGTTTCAATCGCCTGCCTTGATGACTCCAAAAAGCTTTACTCAGGATTTGATCTGATGGATCCAAACACGTCGGTTTCCATGACGATCAATGGACCGGCACCTACGATGGTAGGATATTTCATGAATACGGCTATCGACCAGCAATGTGAGAAATATATCCGGGAGCATGGACTGGAAGAGGAGGTTGAGAAAAAGATTCAGGCGATCTACCGGAAAAAAGGGACAAAACGTCCAGCTTATCAGGGGAAATTGCCCAGGGGGAATAGCGGACTTGGATTGATGCTACTGGGTGTGACCGGCGACAAGGTATTGCCCGGTGAAGTTTATGAGAAAATTAAGCAGGAAACCCTGTGCCAGGTGCGGGGAACCATTCAGGCGGATATTCTGAAAGAGGATCAGGCTCAAAACACCTGTATCTTCTCTACTGATTTTGCCCTGAAGATGATGGGGGATATCCAGGAATACTTCATCAAGTCAAAGGTCAGGAATTTCTATTCTGTCTCCATCTCCGGGTACCATATTGCAGAAGCGGGAGCTAATCCGATCACCCAGCTTGCACTTACCCTCTCCAACGGGTTTACCTATGTTGAGTATTATGCCTCACGGGGCATGGATATCAATAAGTTTGCTCCTAACCTCTCCTTCTTCTTCTCGAACGGGCTCGATCCTGAATATTCGGTGATTGGGAGAGTGGCAAGATTAATCTGGGCCAAGACAATGAAATACCGGTATAAGGCAAACGCCCGGTCACAGATGTTGAAATATCATATTCAGACATCCGGGAGGTCGTTGCATGCCCAGGAGATTGACTTCAATGATATCCGGACCACATTACAGGCATTATATGCCATCTACGACAATTGCAACTCCTTGCATACCAATGCATACGATGAAGCTATTACCACACCTACCGAAGAATCGGTACGCCGGGCAATGGCAATCCAGATGATCATCAACCATGAACTTGGTTTAGCGAAAAACCAAAATCCCTTGCAGGGATCATTTATTATTGAAGAGCTGACAGATCTGGTTGAAGAGGCTGTAATGCTCGAATTTGAACGGTTATCAGAAAGGGGTGGTGTGCTGGGGGCCATGGAGACCATGTACCAACGCAGTAAGATTCAGGAAGAATCGCTCTATTACGAGATGATGAAAAATTCGGGGAAGCTGCCGATCATGGGAGTAAACACCTTTCTGTCCAGCAAAGGGTCTCCGACTGTTTTACCAGGTGAAATAATCAGGTCGACGGAAGAGGAGAAGCAGTACCAGATCGATATGTTGAAACAGCTTCATAAGACTTGGGAAAAGGAGTCGGCAATCGCCCTGCATGAGCTGCAACACAGAACTACACAGAATTTAAATATCTTTGAGAGCCTGATGGAGGCCTCTAAAATCTGTTCCATCGGTCAGATTACCCACGCCCTGTTTGATGTGGGCGGACAGTACAGAAGAAGTATGTAACCCGTAAAAAGTGGAATTATGACCTTCAATATTTTGGTTGTCAACCCAAAGGACAAGGTAACCCAGATAGCTGTTTTTGATAACTTTCAGTTACTCTACATCAATAACAGGAGACACTCGGCAGAAGAGCTCAGCCAGTTTAAATCTGTATACGATCAGATTGAATTCAGACGTGATGTCGTTTTCAAAGAGTTGGGCAATAACAATTTTAACTTTTCTGATGTTAAGATTGTCATTTCGCGCGGAGGATTAATCAAACCAGTGCATTCAGGGATCTATGAAGTGAATGAAGCATTATGCTATGACTTGAGAAACAGTCCGATAGGAACCGATATTATCAATATCGGTGGCTTGGTGGCGGATGCCGTCGCAGCAGAGATAGAGGGAGCCAAGGCTCTGATTGCTGATCCAACTGTGGTTGATGAGATGCATGATATTGCACGGATTACTGGTGTTCCGGGAGTTGAACGTAAATCGATCTTTCACGCCCTCAACCAAAAAGCAGTTGCGAAATTATATGCTGAAAGTCTTAAGAAAAACTATCATGAGCTGAACCTCATAGTGGCTCATATGGGAAATGGAACAACTGTTGGTGCCCATTGTAAAGGGAAGGTGATCGATGTCAACCAGGGATTTGAAGGCGACGGCCCATTTTCCATGATCCGGTGCGGGAGTCTTCCATTAGGAGCGATCGTGAAAATGACTACAGATGAAAATAAAAGTAAGGAAGAGGTATATGCTTTGCTGACACATCTGGGTGGAATTAACGCGCATCTGGGGACCACAGATATCACCGAAATTGAAAACAGGATCAAAGATGGAGACAGGCATGCCACATTGATCATTGAAGCCATGGCATACCAGGTTTCAAAGTCTATAGGCGAGATGTTTGTTGCCCTGAAGGGCGAAATAGACGCTATTTTACTTACGGGCGACCTGGCACACTCCGAATTCATAGTTAACATCATTCGTGATCACGTGAACCGCCTGGGCCAGGTTATCGTTTTCCCCGGAGATAATGAAATTCAGGCGATGGCTTCCAATGCTTTTCGTGTCATTAAGGGGGAGATTGAGATCTCGGAATACCAGTAGTGAAATAGCGAAATAGTGAGGTAGCGAAATAGCGAAATTTTTTGCTTCTTACTTCTACCTTCGAACTTCCAGTTCGTACTTCTAACTTCTAACCTCTAACTTTATGAAACTATATTCTATATTAACCGGAAACCTCAAACTCGACGGCGGTGCCATGTTTGGCGTGGTGCCAAAGGTGATGTGGAGCAAGCTCTACCCGTGCGACGAGAACAACCTATGCAACTGGTCGATGCGCTGCCTGCTGGTCGATACCGGCAACCGGAAAGTGCTGATCGACTGCGGCATCGGGGATAAGCAATCCCAGAAATTCATGGGGCACTATTACCTGAACGGAGATGATACACTTGACGGATCTCTTGAGAATGCGGGTTTTACAGCTGGAGATATTACAGATGTAATCCTGACACACCTCCATTTTGACCATGCCGGCGGTGCGATTCGTTGGAATGATGACAAAACGGATTACCTCCCCACCTTTCCCAATGCTACTTACTGGACCAGCCGCCAGCAATGGGAGTGGGCTACCAACCCAAACAATCGTGAAAAAGCTTCCTTTCTCAGGGAGAACATCCTTCCGATCAAAGAGAAGGGAACGTTGAAATTAATAGATGGGGAAGCTGAGATAATTTCCGGTATTTCCATTCGCTTGTTTCATGGCCATACCGAAGGCCAGGTGATCCCGTTTGTCCGGTATAATGGGAAGACCATCGTTTATATGGCCGATTTGCTTCCTTCTACGGCCCATATCCCCTTACCCTATGTGATGAGTTATGACACACGTCCATTGATCACCCTGGAGGAAAAAGAAAAGTTTATGATCGAAGCAGCAGAAAAGGGATATATCCTCTTTTTCGAACACGACATCTTCAACGAATGTTGTACGGTTGAAATGACCGAAAAAGGGGTTCGAATGAAGGAGGCTTTTACGTTAACGGATATCCTGTAGAGACGGGGCATGCCCCGTCTCTACTGATGGTTATGCCAATTTTTTCCTGATCTCATTGACCATCACCTGCGTCATGCGCGGCAAATCGTATTCGTAGGTCAACCCCCAATCTTTTTGTGCTACGCTGTCGTCGATACAGTCTGGCCATGAGTCGGCAATCGCCTGCCGGAAATCGGGTTTGTATGTGATCTTAAAATCGGGAATGTGTTTTTTAATTTCATTGGACAGGGTGTGTGGGGTAAAACAGATCCCAGCTACGTTATAGCTTGACCGGAGGCTTAGTTTGGAGGAGTCGGCCTCCATCACGTCGATTGTGGCTTTGATAGCGTCGGGCATAAACATCATAGGAAGAGCCGTTTCACTGCTCAGGAAACATTCATAGTTCCCCTTCTTGATAGCGTCATAGAAAATCTCTACAGCATAATCGGTCGTACCACCACCTGCTTCCGTCTTGTAGCTGATCAGTCCGGGATAGCGCAAACTCCGGGTATCAACGCCGTACTTCTGGTAGTAATATTCAATCCACCGCTCACCGGCCAACTTGCTGATCCCATAAACCGTGTTGGGCTCCATGATGGTATATTGCGGGGTGTTCATCCGGGGAGTCGTGGGACCGAAGACGGCGATGGAGCTGGGCCAGAATATTTTTTTGATTTTAATTACTTTGGCGATTTCCAATACATTGAAGAGGCTGCGCATATTGATATCCCAGGAAGGCATGGGGCGCTTTTCGGCGTTGCCGGATAGGATGGCTGCTAAATGATAGATCTGAGTAATCTTCTCGTGTTCACAGATCAACTGAAGTTTGCCGGCATCAAGTACATCAAGAATCTCGAACGGACCACTCTCCAGGATGTCGGAGGGCGCAGGTCGGATATCGGTGGCAACGACGTTGCTGTCACCATACATTTTTCGTAGTTCAAGTGTCAGCTCTGAACCGATTTGACCGGAACATCCAATGACCAGAATTTTTTCCATCTATTTCAGGGTTATGGTTTCACCTGCAAAAGTAGGAACTTTATTGTTAACCTTTTAGCAAGTTTTAATTTCTTAACTTTACAGCCGAATTCACTGATCTATGGAGCATAACCTGACTGTTTTCAACACGCTGACTCGTAAAAAGGAGCTCTTCAAACCGTTGAATGAACCGTTTGTTGGGTTGTATGTTTGTGGTCCTACAGTTTATGGTGATCCGCACTTGGGCCATGCCCGTCCAGCAATCACATTCGATCTGGTATTCAGGTATTTAAAACACCTGGATTACAAGGTCAGGTATGTACGAAACATTACAGATGTAGGCCACCTGGAACACGACTTGGATGAAGGGGAAGATAAAATTGCTAAAAAAGCAAGATTGGATCAGGTAGAACCGATGGAAATAGTGCAGTATTACACAGACCGGTACCATCAATTCATGACGTTGTTGAATGTACTTCAACCAAGTATTGAACCTAGGGCATCAGGACATATCATTGAGCAGATCGTGATGATCCAGAAGATTCTGGATGCCGGATTTGCATATATAAAAAATGGGTCGGTATATTTTGACGTAGAGAAGTACAACCAATTCCATCAATACGGAAAATTATCAGGAAGGAAGCTTGAAGATCTTATAGCAAATACCCGTCAACTTGAGGGTCAGGTGGAAAAACGAAATCCGGCCGATTTCGCCCTGTGGAAGAAGGCACAGCCCGAGCACATTATGCGATGGCCTTCTCCCTGGAGCGACGGCTTCCCCGGCTGGCACTTGGAATGCTCGGTAATGGGAACAAAGTATTTAGGGGAACAATTCGACATCCACGGAGGTGGAATGGACCTGCTCTTCCCGCATCATGAATGTGAAATTGCCCAGTCGAGGATCGCAAACGGAAAAGACGCTGTATGTTACTGGTTGCACAACAACATGATAACAATCAACGGCCAGAAGATGGGGAAATCCCTCGGCAATTCAGTTTCGCTCGAAGAATTTTTCAGCGGGAGCCATCCATTGCTCGAACAGGCATACAGTCCTATGACCATCCGCTTCTTTATTCTGCAAGCTCACTACCGTAGTACTCTAGATTTCTCCAACGAAGCATTGCAGGCATCTGAAAAAGGATTGAAACGATTGATGGCAGGCTGGAAGACGTTGAAAAGTCTTCAATTGGCAGCTGGCAGTTGGCAGTCAGGGTTAAACGTCGAGGGTCAAGATTCAAGGAAAAGTTCTTCAACAAGTAACCAGCAACCAGCAACCAGCAACCAGAATCCTGCCACTGGCATCGCGGATCCCGAATCGCGTATCGCGAATCTTGTTACCGGATGCTATGAGGCCATGAACGACGACTTCAATAGTCCTGTTGTGATTGCGAATCTCTTTGAGGGTGTCAGGATAATCAATGCAGTGAAAGAGGGAAAGGAGAAGCTGTCAGGAAAAGAGTTGGCTCAGCTGCAAGAGCTGTTTCAAACGTTCGTCACGGAAATTTTGGCACTCGAGGATGAATCTTTAGAGGATCAGTTTGACACAGTGGATGACCTGATGGAGCTAATCATCAGGTTACGTCAGGATGCCCGGACACGTAAGGACTGGAGTGGCTCTGACTGGATAAGGGATGAATTGGGAAAAATGGGTATTGTGGTGAAGGACACCAAAGACGGGGCTACGTGGGAGAGGGAAAAATGAGTAGGGATGTAGTGAAGTAGCGAAATAAGATTGAATAGCAGCATAGATTCAAAAAGTTAATAAATTGGCGATGAAGAGGTTAAAGGTTTTTTTACTCGTAGTTCTGGCAATTGGAATTTTTGCCGGATGTCAGACAAAACAAAAACAGATGAAAGAGGAACTAGTTAATTTTATAAAGAAGCATGATTCAATCGTCATCCCGTTATCCAGGGAGACAAATCTGGCGTACTGGCAAGCGGCCATCACGGGATCTGAGGAGGATTTTAACAAGGCTCAGGAGCTTCAGTTAAAAATGGTTGAGATCTTCTCTGATACTCTGGCTCTTGCAACACTTGAAAAGATCAAAGTGTCGGGGCTGGTTAATGATACGTTGCTGGCTCGTCAGCTGGACCTCTTGTACAATCAGTTTTTAATGGCAAAGGCTGATACATCGAAACTGAATGAGATTGTGAAGATGGAGACTAAGATTGAACGTGAATTCTCTATATTCAGAACAAAGGTCAATGGGAAAGAGCTAACAGACAATGATGTAGAAGAGATTCTCAGAAGCTCGAAGGATGTGAACCACCAGAAAGAGGTTTGGATGGCTCAGAAGAAGATCGGCCGGGTTGTATCTGAGGATGTAATCAAACTGGTTATCCTGCGTAACGAGGTGGCGAAAGATATGGGTTTTAAGAATTATCATCAGATGCAACTCATCCTTGGCGAACAGGATCCTCGGGTGATCACCGATTTATTTGATGAACTTGATACCCTGACAAAAGGTGTCTTTGCGGAGGTCAAAGGGGATATCGATGACTATTTTGTCAGCTATTACAACCTGAAAAGCAAAGATGACTTGATGCCCTGGAACTATCAGAACCGATTTTTCCAGGAGGCTCCGCGGATTTATGATGTCGACCTCTCTTCCTATTATGCAGATAAAAATCTGGAGTCACTCACTGCAGCCTATTACGATGGCATCGGTCTTCCCATTGATGACTTGCTGCAAAAAAGTGACCTCTACGAGAAAGATGGCAAAAACCAGCATGCTTTCTGCATCAACATCGACAAACTGAAAGATGTGAGGGTGCTATGTAACATCAAACCCAATTCGTATTGGATGAATACGATGTTGCATGAGTACGGTCATGCGATTTACGATTACAACATTGACCACGCTCTCCCTTTCATCCTCCGCGAACCAGCCCAAACATTTACTACCGAAGCCATAGCTATGATCTTTGGCAGGCAGGCATCCAGTCCCCAATGGTTGCAGGATATGGTGGGAATCAGTGAAGAGGAAAAAATGAAAATCGCCGATAACTGTTTCAAAACCCTTCGCTTGGAACAACTGGTATTCAGTCGCTGGTCGCAGGTCATGTACCGGTTTGAAAAAGCCATGTACGATGATCCTGAACAGGATCTGAATACAGTCTGGTGGGACCTGGTGGAAGAGTATCAGCTGATGAAACGTTCTGTCGATCGCAATGAACCCGATTGGGCAACCAAGATACATATTGCCCTCTTTCCCTGTTATTACCACAACTACCTCTTGGGAGAGTTACTTGCATCTCAGCTCTATTATTACATTGTAGCGAATATAATACAGTCTGAAGATTATAAATTCCAGAGTTTTGCCAACAACAAAGCAGTTGGCGACTACCTGAAGAACAATGTTTTTGCAGTTGGTTCTAAATATTACTGGAATGATATGATTGAAAAGGCAACCGGCGAGAAACTCACGGCTAAATACTACGCAAAACAGTTTGTGGAATAACTTTATCTTTCGTTTCAATACGACCTGATGATTCGTAAGATCTCCAGGGAACAGAATAAACCGGTGGTTTCTGATGAGGAGCTAATCAGGAGATATGTTATTCAGCGCGATGATGACATGGCTGCTGAATTGTTTCTTCATTTTCGTCATCTCATTTTTGGTGTTTGTTTCAACTATCTGAAAAATGAGGAAAAAGCCAAAGATGCCGTGATGAACATCTTTGAGAAACTCATAACAAGTCCCCCAGAACAGGAGATCCGGAATGTCAAAAACTGGCTTTATACCATCTCCAAAAATCATTGCTTGTTGCTTCTGAGACACGAAGGGACGGAGACGAGATACAAAGCGAAAAAAGCCCGGGAACTTGAAACGGAAATTATGGAATTTCCAGGAACAGTGTATCCTGATGACGTAATTGGATATGAGATATCCGAAAAGAGACTCCATCAGGCAGTAAACCAGTTGAAAGATGAACAACGCACTTGCATTGTTCTCTTCTATTTCGAAGATTATTCATATCAGGAAATTGTTAAACATACAGGGTATTCAAACGAGCAGGTGAAGAGTTATATTCAGAATGGGAAGCGGAACTTAAAAATCATGTTAGAAGATGTCACCGACCGATAATTGCCTTACCCAGGAGATGATCCTGGGCTACTTGAAGAAGGATCTTGATCCCGATGAGCTGGCTTTGACAGAAGCACATCTCACCCACTGCGAACTATGTGAAGCTGCAGTGGAAGGCATCAGGTTATACCTGGCCGATCACACCGGGGAGATGCTCAGCAGTACCCTGTTCGAGCTTCGGGATAGGATCAGTGAGAGAAAGGATCCGGAGATTTCAGTCATAACCCGGGAGGATCGGTGGTTTGCATCGCGGAAAATGTGGACTACTATTGGTATTGCGGCATCAATCCTGATTCTGGTTGGTATTGGGACGGCTATCAACTACCTGATCCGTCAACGGAACATGGAGATTGCACAAGCAGAAATACAGCAAAAGGGAGAGCCAAAGAAAGACCGGACAGAAATTCAATATCTCCCCTCCCCGAAAGATCAGATTTTTAACGATGTTGAAGAGTCACCTGCATTTCCTGGTGGAGATAAAGCACTAAGTAAATATTTAGCTGAGAAGATCTCCTGTCCCTCCAATCCCGCTGAGCCTTCTAATCAAACAAACCTGTTTGTCCATTTTGTAGTGGAAGAAGATGGTTCAATTTCCAATGTACGGTTGGTTCGGGAAATGGGTGATGGCTGTGCCGAAGAGGCTATCCGTGGAATTGAATCGATGCCTAGATGGACTCCTGGCAAGAATGGAGGAGAGACAGTTCGTGTGGGATATATCCTGATGTTGAAATTCTCCTAAAAGACTATACTACGTTTACCAAATAGTAGTTTTTTTTCCCTTTTTGGACCAGGATATAGGTTTCTTGAAGCACGTCGTTTATTCCCACTAGATGCTCTTCTGTCACTTTTTGTTTATTGATGGAGATGCCATTATTCTTCAGCATCCTGCGGGCTTCCCCTTTCGAAGGGAAGATTCCTGTAAGGTTAGTTAAAAACTCTACAATGGAAATCGATTTCGCTAGTTTGCTTCTTGCTATTTCGTACTGAGGAACCCCTTCAAAAACAGACAGTAACATATATATTGGAAGCTTACTCAGGGTCTCTGTAGTCCCTTTTCCAAAGAGGATTTCAGAGGCATCCAGGGCGGCAATGTAATCGGCTTCTGAATGGACCCTTATGGTGATGTCCTTGGCGAGAGCTTTCTGGAGAATCCTGTTATGGGGCGCCTCCTGATGCTCTTTGATCAACAGATCAACCTCTTCCCGCGTAAGCAAGGTGAACTTCTTGACATATTCGAAGGAATCCTCATCTGAGGTATTCAGCCAGAATTGATAAAACTTGTAGGGAGAGGTTCTGGAAGGATCGAGCCACACATTTCCCTCTTCGGTCTTTCCGAATTTACCTCCGTCGGCTTTGGTTATCAGGGGACAGGTAAGAGCAAATGCATCCCCACCCAGTTTCCGCCTGATGAGTTCAGTTCCAGTCAGGATATTTCCCCACTGGTCAGAGCCGCCCATCTGAAGCTTCACCTTTTTGTTTTCATATAACCAACAGTAATCATAACCCTGGACCAGTTGGTAGGAGAATTCGGTAAAGGAGATACCGGAGCCTGACTCCATCCGATTTTTTACTGAGTCTTTCGCTACCATATAATTGACTGTGATGTGCTTGCCAACCTCCCGAAGGAAGTCGAGGAATCCAAATTTGCTGGTCCAGTCATAATTGTTGACCATTTCCGCCGAATTCTCCTCGTTGTCAAAGTCGAGAAACTTTTCGAGTTGTCGTTGGATGCAACTCTGATTGTAACGAAGCGTATTTTCATCGAGGAGTGCCCGCTCTTCGGACTTTCCAGAGGGGTCACCGATCATACCAGTTGCACCTCCTACCAGTGCAAAGGGCTTGTGGCCAGCTCGTTGCAGGTGAACCAGCATCATGATGGTGGCAAGGTTCCCGATATGCAGTGAATCGGAAGTAGGGTCAAACCCGATATAGGCCCGGGTCATCTCTTTCATCAGCTGCTCCTCTGTTCCCTGGGTCATATCGTGGATCATTCCACGCCAGCGTAGTTCCTCAATTAAATTCATAGTATAGATTTTTCGCAAAATTAGGAAAAACCAAACTAACGTTTCACCGCCCTGAGCACTTGTTGTCCTGACTGACTGAAAACGCGTACGAAATAGAAGCCTGATGGCATCGTATCAAAGTCACTCAGTACAATAGCCGATGAACCGTTCATAGTGAGGGTCCTTGAGCAAATCAACTGCCCGGAGACGGAAAGAATCTCGATTATAACCTGTTCCAGTTTCGTGTGCGTATTTTTAAGTGAGGGAGAAGCGGTGAAAGGCACCGGAAAAAGTGTATATGTTTGTTGGGTTTCAGGCAACATTGAAGTGGATGAGAAAACAGACATGGCATTCAACATGTTGGGAATTCCATATCCATAGAGCATATCAGGCGTTGTTGCTTGCGAAGCACTGCTCCTCACCGCATCACGAAGTTCCTGTGCGGAAATCAACGGAGCTGATTGCCATAAGCATGCCATGGCGCCAGCCATGATAGGGGAAGAAAAAGAGGTCCCGCTACCCTGAACGACCCCACCCCATCCGGCAATTACTGTTGCATCCTGGCCCTGGGCAGTGACATCAGGCTTAATCCGTCCGTCGTATGTTGGACCGGTTGAGCTGAAAGAGGCATAACCTCCCGAAGCATCTACAGCTCCAATTGAGAATACACTATCGCCATCAGCAGGTGCACCAATGTATTGCCAGGATGATCCCCCAGAGTTACCGGCACTGTTGACTACCATTATGCCCCGGCTTGTCGCCAGATCGCCTGCCCTTGTTACGGGGGTAGTATTACCATCCATATCAGTATAGGAATGATCGTAAACCGGATTGTCGAATGTGGTATATCCAAGCGATGAATTGATGACATCTACACCGATACTGTCGGCAAATTCAGCTCCACCGGCCCAGTTATATTCCTCAATGAGCGCCTCATAATCACCAACTTCGGTACGGATTAGCCAGAAAGAGGCATGAGGGGCCGTTCCTACCATCTCTCCCGGGAGATTGGCTCCCATCGTAGAGAGGACACTCGTGCCATGGCTATGCATGTCATCGCCAAATACATTGTTCCCGGGGATATTGAAATCGCGGGTCCCGAGGATCTGATTGTTGAGCCATAAGCTGTCAAAAGCCTGGATCTGGTCTACATGATAAAATCCGGCATCAAGGATGGCGATCATCATGCCCTGACCAGTATAACCAAGGTCGTGAAGGGCATCGAGTGATATCATATGTGTCTGGTTATATGCCTGGCCATAATCGATACTGCCGGTTGACTTAGTTGAAACAATAGAAGTCGCATTGGTCAAGGTATAAGGCGGGATCCCTTCAAGTTGGTTTACACCGGACCCATCGGAAACCTGGATTGGTTTTTTGGAAAGCACCTGATCAATATGGTCAACAAAAGGAAGCGCAGCGATAGCATCCAATACCGTCTGATCATTTGTATTGACAACAACTGCATTGAACCATTTCAGGGAATACACAATGGTGGCACCGGTTGTTGCGATTTGCGTGACATATGAAGGGGTTACGGGAAGGTCCTTCATGTCGAGGGGGATGTTGGAATTTGTTCGGCGATCAAGTGACCGCTGGGTGAGAAACGCAATGGGATTGGAAAGGGAATACGGGTTGTTGTCTTTATCTGTTAAAAAAACAACATGTTTTTGTTCCTGGGGAAACAGAGTAACTGTAAATAATAACACGAATAGTATGACGAACAATTGTTTCATAATCGTTGCATTTAAGGTTTTTAGGCAAGGCAAGATAGAAGAGATAAAAAAAAAGAAAAAAGCCGGTTAATTTTGCAAAGGTAAGGTTTATTTCGGTCCCATATTGAAAATCAACTCACCCCCCTTTATCAGGTCAGCATGTTCCAGAAACGGTGTTACTAGCATCTCCCCATTCAGGGAAACAGACTGGATATAAATATCTTGTTCCTGTTGGCGATTGACCTTAATGGTAAATGTTTTTCCATTCGCAAGGGATAATGTGGCTTCGCTGACCGAGGGGCTCCCAATGGCATATTGTGTAGTGCCCGGACAAACAGGGTAGAATCCAAGTACGGAGAAGATATACCAGGCACTCATCTGGCCACAGTCGTCGTTGCCACAGAGCCCGTCAGGAGAATTACGGTACATTGTCTTACAGATCTGCTGCACCCGTTCCTGAGTTTTCCAGGGCTGAGAGGTCCAGTTGTAGAGGTAGGGAACATGATGACTGGGTTCGTTTCCATGAACATAGTTCCCGATCAACCCAGCTCGTGTCACATCTTCGGTTTCGGCAAAATGTGCATCGTCGAGACGCATGGTGAACAGGGAATCGAGGTGCGTGATAAACCGTTCTTCACCTCTCATTAACTGAATCATTCCGGGAACATCATGTGGGATGTAAAATGAATAATTCCAGGAGTTCCCTTCAATAAATCCCTCTCCATGGGTATTCAACGGATCGAAAGGCTTTTTCCATGATCCGTCTGTATTTCGTGGCCTGACGAAGCCTAAGGTAGTATCAAAGATGTTTCTGAAATTTTCCGATCGTTCACGGAACGCTGCCCCCTGCCCCCGTGCATAGAGTTTCACCATATCGGAGAGCATTGTCCGTTGTGATACGGCATCAGCCAACTGCGCAAGGGTAAAATCATCATAGGCATACTCCAGGGTAATAGATGCCGAATTGGAGACCTTGTCTTCCGGAACGAACCCAAGGTTCATATAGTCCACCACGCCTGTGTAATATTGGTTTGTAGCAGTTGTGATCGCCGCTTTCAGGGCTTTAGAAGCGTCAAATCCACGGATGCCCTTCACGGTGGCGTCCGCGATAACAGGAACGCTATGATAGCCAATCATGCACCAGTTTTCATTTCCATGGTGAGACCATATCGGCAACATCTGTTCCGGGCTCTGATCAAAATGGGCGAGCATGGAGTTGATCATGTCGGACGTGCGGCCTGGATACATCAGGGTGAGAAATGGATGAAGAGCCCGGTAGGTGTCCCAGAGGGAGAAGACCGTGTAGTTGGTGAAGCCATGGGCAAGATGAACATCGGTATCAATCCCCCTGTATGCACCGTTTACATCCTGGTATATTGAGGGGTGTATCAGAGTGTGGTAGAGAGCGGTATAAAATATCTCCTTCTGCTCTTCGGAAGCCTGGATCCTGATTCGTTGCAACTCCTGTTCCCAGGTTTTGTTTGCTTTTGCTCTTATGTCATCAAAATCCCATGAAGGGATCTCGGATCTCATATTTCTCCGGGCTCCTTCCATGGAAACGGCCGACAACCCTACTTTGATCAGGATCTCCTCTCCGGATGAGGTGGCAAAATCGAAATGTGCTTTAAGTTTTTTTCCGGCCAGTTCGGGGAAGTTTTCCTGCTGGTTGAATTTCCGCCAGAAGCCTTTGTAACCGAGTGGGTCATCATCACGAAACCCATAGTTTTTAAACGGTTTCGAGAAACTCATCACGAAAAAGATATAGCGGGTACGTGCCCATCCACTGGTAATCCGGTATCCTGTAATCATGGAATCATTCACTATCCGGATATAGGCCCAGCGTACTTTTCCATCGTAGTTATAGATCCCATGATCCATATCGAGGATAATGTGAGCGCTGTCGCTCTCCGGAAACGTGTAGCGATGGAATCCGCAGCGGATGGTAGCTGTCAGTTCTGCCTCCACATCAGGGTCATCCAGGTGAACCCGGTAATATCCCGGAGTAGCCGATTCCGAGGCTTTGTGGTACGATGACCGGTAACCGGATGCCTGATTGGTGGATGTTCCCGGATTAAGCTGGACATTTCCCACAGTAGGCATGATCAGGATATCACCCAGGTCGGAGTGCCCTGTTCCGCTGAAATGGGTATGGCTGAAACCAACGATGGTAGGGTCATCGTACTGGTAACCTGCGCAATAGCGATAAACATCCGGGTTGTATTTTCCATTGATAGAAAAAGGGATGGTATCGGTGTCGGGACTCAACTGCACAAACCCAAACGGGACAACAACTCCTGGAAAAGTATGACCCATCTCCTGGGTCCCAATGAAGGGATTTACATAGCGGGTGAGAGAGTCGGAAACGATTTGTTGAGAGAATACGGTGGTGATTGAAAATAGGGAAATAATGATGCCCCAGGGTTTAATTTTCATAGTTTAAATTTATTTCGATTTTTTTCAATGAGTCCTGGCTTCTGATATTATGTTCATAATAATTTCGTTGCCAAACGGGAGTATATTTAGTACCGCGGATTTCATTGATTCGCATAGCTGAAAATGTTTTTAATTGCCGAACGATTATTAATAAGTAAAAATACTTATTTTAATGTTTATCTTTGTACTCTCATCCCCAACATCATTCCATGACACTTCCAGGGTTATTTGCAGAAACCGTCCGAAATTTCGGACACCGACCGGCACTAGCGCTTGTCGGGCAACCTCCAATTACCTACAGGGTGCTGGAGCAGAAAATAGATGGGGTTATCGGCCTATTGGAAGGACTGGGGATTCAGCCAGGTGACAAGGTTGCTATTCTTAGTACGAGCTCCCCGAATTGGGCGATTTGTTACTATGCCATCACATTCATGGGGGCGATTGCGGTTCCCATACTCCCCGATTTTCATGCAATGGAGGTCCAGAATATCCTCATCCATTCGGAGTCCAGAGCAATTTTTTATTCAGCCGGACTTGAATCAAAGCTTAACCCTTCGCTGGATGAGATAATTCCAAACCGCATCCTGGTTGAAGATCTCCAGGTGACCGGAACTGACAACGTTGCAAAAATAAGTAATAAAGAGAGCGAATCCCTGAAGAGGTACGATGTCAAAGAGAGTGACCTTGCAGCGATCATATATACCTCAGGAACTACCGGAAAATCAAAAGGGGTTATGCTCTCGCACAAGAATATCTGCTTTACTGCCTTGAAGGGAAGTAAGATTATACCAATTTATGAAACCGACAGATTCCTTTCTGTTTTGCCTCTATCCCATTCCTACGAGAATACCGTAGGGCTGATCCTGCCTATGATCAACGGCGCCTGTGTATACTACCTGGGGGGGCTTCCTACACCTTCAATTCTGCTGCCTGCCTTATTGGAAGTGAAGCCTACTTTCATGCTTACAGTCCCAATGATTATTGAAAAAATCTACCGGAATAAGATTCGGCCTGCTTTCACCGAAAAGAGGATCATACGAATGATCTACCGCATCCCTCTCATACGGAAAAAGCTGAACCGAATCGCTGGAAAAAAACTGCTTGAGACATTTGGAGGGGAGTTGCGATTCTTTGGAATAGGTGGTGCAAAGCTGAGTTCAACCGTTGAAAAATTCCTCATTGAAGCCCGATTCCCTTATGCAATTGGATATGGGTTAACTGAAACATCGCCATTGCTTGCGGGTTGTAGTCCCAGTAATACCCGTCTTCAATCAACCGGACCTGCTCTGGAAGAGGTGGCCCTGAAGATTCATGACCCTGATCCTATAACCGGAGAAGGGGAGATTTGGGCAAAAGGAGCGAATGTAATGCTTGGTTACTACAAAGAGCCTGATCTGACTGCAGAGATGATCACGCCTGATGGCTGGCTGAAAACAGGAGACCTGGGGATTTTTGATAAAGATGGATTTCTCTTTATTCAAGGGAGAAAAAAGAATACGATACTTGGTGCTGGCGGAGAGAATATCTACCCTGAAGAGATTGAATCGGTTATCAACAATTTCAAGCACGTTGCCGAGTCCCTGGTGATTGAACAAAAAGGGAAACTAGTAGCCTTGGTCCACTTCAACAAAGCTGAGATTGAAGAGAAGTACCTTCACATGAAGCAGGAGGTCACATCCTATGTTGAACACAAGATTGAAGAGCTAAAGGTCGAGTTGAAAGTGTATATTAATTCCAGAGTTAACAAGTTCTCAAAGGTACAATCTGTAGTTAACCAGCAGGAGCCTTTTCAGAAAACGCCCACCCAGAAGATAAAGAGGTTTCTTTACAGCAACATTATAAAGTAGGGGCAGGTTCTGAACCCGCTCCTACAAATGATTGCGTTGTGCCAGGATGAAATAGATGATGAGAGGAATCAGGATGATCCCAAGGAAAACAGGAAGGAACCAAATTCCCAGTCCGGATGAGTTGGCCTGTGCAACCATTACTGTTTTATAACTGATAAAAAAGAACATCAGGACTATCGCCACCTTCAGGTATCTTAAAAGTCGGATTCTTAAGGTATATTGCCTGCGGGCATTGGCTGGCGTAATTGTTACCGGATAGTTGGATTTCTCGGGGATGCGGACAACAAGTGACAGAATACTATATACGACAAAGGCAATTACTGGAAGCATCCAGAGGAACGTTTTACTGCCGTAGTCATCCGGGTTCCCCCTGGCATTAAAATGTGTGGGTACTGAATCAGGCACCCTTGTGATAGAATAGAGCGTAAAGCCAAAAAAACAGAGCAAACCGACAATCGCCAGGATCTCCAGGATCAAGTCGGCAGGACCCATTTCAATTTTGAGAGTGGGTCTGTTAAGTTCAAGGTTGTTTCTTTTTCTGAATATCATCTTTTTCGATTTTCTTTGGGCCCCTACCACTCTCTCTCAACGCTTTGTCGAGAATCCACTCAACCTGGCCATTCACACTCCGGAACTCGTCTGCCGCCCACTTTTCGAGGGCGGCATAGACGTCCGGATTGAGTCGAAGCATAAATACTTTCTTCTTCGACATAGAGATTTTTATTGATGAAGGGTTCCAGTGTTCAGAACTGGTGTGGCATCCTTATCGGAGCATAGGACCACCATCAGGTTGCTAACCATCACAGCTTTTTTATCTTCATCGAGGTCAACTACATTTTTCTTGCTGAGTTCCTGAAGGGCCATTTCAACCATTAATACAGCTCCTTCAACGATCTTATGACGGGCTGCTACGATAGCAGTGGCCTGTTGGCGGCGCAACATGGCACCGGCGATTTCTGAAGCATAAGCCAGGTAACTGATTCGGGCTTCCATCACAAAGATCCCGGCGATAGCCAGACGCTGGGTAAGTTCATCCTCCAGCTGATGGTTGACGTCTTCACCACCAGAACGAAGGGTAATCTCAGCATGATCATCTTCGAAGTTGTCATATGGATAATGGCCGGCGAGTTTGCGGATAGCAGCTTCACTCTGAATTTCAACGAAGTGCGTGTAATCATCTACCTCGAAAGCAGCTTTGTAGGTATTTTTCACCTGCCATACAAGCACAACCCCGATCATGATCGGATTGCCGATTTTGTCGTTGACCTTGATAGGTTCGCTGTTGAGATTGCGGGCCCGAAGCGAAATTTTCTTCCTGACCAAAAATGGGTTCAACCAGAAGAAGCCATTCCTTTTTAAGGTTCCTTTGTAAGCACCGAAAAGAACTAAAACGGCCGATTCATTCGGGTTGATCACCAGAAACCCCGGGAGGATGAAAATCGCGAGAGCAATACAGATGATCCCTAAAACAATCGCCCAGACTTGATTCGTGTACATCACAAAATTAAGTACTGCCAGTGTAATCAATACCAGCAGGCTGATTACGCCCAGATACCCTGAAACGGGAGAGGTAAGTTTTTCTTTTTCCATTGGTTTAAAATTTAAGATATCAAAACGATATCAAAATGATTCTGCAATAATAGTACATTTTTTTGCAGAAGTCAAGTTTTTTTGTAAAAATTTTTAAGGATTAGGGAAATAGGATCAGGCATCAGGCACCAGGCGTCAGGCGTAAAGCAGAATAATGATCGCCGGGATGATGATGCCTGCTGCAGTGAGCCAGGCTCCCCGTTTCAGAATACCATTCTTTCCACGAAGAATGAAAAGTCCGGTGATGGCAAGAATAATCAAGGCGGCGGCGTAGACATCAGAGAACCAGGTAAACCACTTCTTTATATTGTTGTAATGCAGCAGGTTAAACTCTTTCAGGATATACCGGGGAGTTTTCTTCTCCAATTGGGCCTCGCCGGTCGTAAGGTCTACATAAACGGATCCGTTGTTGAAGAAGATCTGCACATAGCCATTTCCGGCAACATGACTTTTATACTCGTCTTCCTGGTCCACTTGTTTAAGGATTGATAGCGCAAACGTTTTATCAGGCACTCCGTTAGCGGGTAATTGTACCTTGAAGTCCTCGTATTTTTTACCGTAATCAGGATGTTGAAAATCCCCCGATTTGAAATGGTTCAGAACGATGCCAGAGATCGCGTAGATGATAGTCAATCCGAAGGCCAGGTAACCAATATCCCGGTGCAGGGCATTGTTCCAGCGGCGAAGGGTTTTTCTTTTCATTGGGGTGGGTGAGTAATAGTTTTAGGCGCAAAAACACATAATCAATTGTGCCTTCGTGCCTCTTTTCCTTTGTCCCTTCTTTCAGAGATTGCAAGTCTACTGAACGTTATTATTCTTCTTCGATGACGATCGTTTCATCTTCCACAACAGGAATCTCTTCAACCGAGATCGCTTCAATGGAGAAGAACGAAAGGTGATCGGTGCCACTATCTTTAATCTGAGCACGCAACGCATTGATTTGCTCGAGTTTAGCCTCTTTCGGCTGATCTTCGTGTCCTTTGGTTCCTTCGTGCAAGCCGGCTTCATGATTTTCTTCCGGAGTCATTACTTCAGCTTCCCACTCATTGAGGTATTTCTCATCGATACGCTCTTCTTTCAGGATCCCAAGTACATTCACCCGACTACCAACAAGAGCTTCATCAAACATGACGATATCCGGACCGGTGGTTACTTCCACCATTACGCTGTCGTTTCCATCGACAAGGAACATCCTTTTTCCACCATGCTTGCATGTGTGGTAAACAGTTCCTTCGATCCAAACAGGCTGGTCAACAAAATAAGGAGCAGCAGTATCAAAGGTGGCAACAGCTAACAGAACAGTGTCAACAGTGACTTCTTCTGCGGTCTCTTTAGGTCCCTGGTTGCAAGCAAAAGCAAACAAAAGGCCGACGAAAAGGAGGGGTAAAAATTTCTTGATCATGGTTTTGGTTTTTGGTTTTTTCTGAAGTACAAAAATGGCAATACTATCCGAGTTAGACAACAACAGCCGGCAATAATTGCGAGGATAACCTCATTTTTCAATACTTTTGTCCCAAACTCAACTCGTATGATTCTCGTTACAGGAGGAACAGGCTTGCTTGGCTCACACCTCTTACTTGATCTTGTAAAGCTGGATAAGCCAGTCAGGGCCATTTACAGGAATGCCGGCAAAAAAGAGATGGCAAGAAAGGTATTCTCATACTATGCAGATAATCCGGATGAGCTATTTTCCAAAATAGAATGGGTGGAGGCCGATTTGCTGGATAGCGGAGTTATAGCACAAGCCCTGAATGGAGTCTCCGAGATCTATCATTCAGGGGCTGTCGTTTCGTTTTATCCGAAGGATCATAGGCAGATGCTTAAGGTAAATATTGAAGGTACAGCTAACCTGGTGAACCTGGCGCTCGAAAAGAAGATGGCCAAATTCTGCTATGTCAGCTCAGTGGCAACACTTGGAAGAGCTGAGAATGACGGGGAGAGTAATGAAGATACTTTTTGGGTGCCTTCAAAAAAGAATTCGGTCTATTCACAAAGTAAGTATGGAGCCGAACAGGAGGTGTGGAGAGGCGTTGCCGAAGGCTTGAATGCGGTTATCATCAACCCTTCAGTAATTCTGGGGCCTGGTTTCTGGGATGATAACTCAGGGCTATTCCGTTTGGTATACAAAGGACTGAATTACTATACTCGGGGAGTCAATGGGTATGTAGATGCACGAGATGTTGCCCGGGCGATGATCGGAGTTATGGAGCAGAATGCGTTTGGTGAACGTTTTATTGTATCTGCCGATAATCTCTCTTACCAGCAGGTTTTTACCCTGATGTCAAAATATTTGGACAGGCCGGCTCCGTCTGTTAATATACCTCCTGCCCTAACTCAGATAGCCTGGAGGGTAGAGGCAGTCCGGAGCTTTTTCATGCGTTCGAAACCAGAAGTAACACGTGAAATGGCTATTACTACAACACAGGTTTATACTTATTCCAATAAAAAAATACGGGAAAGGATTGGCATTGAATTCATCCCTCTGGAAGAGACTATCAGGGAGATCTGCAATTTTTTCCTGAACGACATCAATCGGGAACCAGGTTCAGGTAGTGGTAGTACCGGTTGATGATTCCATCTACATATCCATCCATTGCGTAGTTCACAGGAAACTCCCGGAGTGTATCGGCATGTCCGTAAGGATCGGTATCGGAACGCCTGAGAAGGTAGTATTCAACATTCCCATGCCATCGGTTGGGATCTTTTCCGAACTCTTCCGCTTTCTTCCGGAGTGATAGTACCCGTCCAATGCCTACATTGTAGGCTGCAAGTGTGAAACTGGCCCGCTCGCGCGGATCCCTGATCTCGGGTGGCAGCTGCCGATCGATCCACTTCAGGTACTTGATCCCGGCTATAATCTGATGCGATACAGAGGATGCCGTATCCAATCCATAGATCTCCGCGGTTTCGGGGATCATCTGCATCAGCCCATAAGCATTTTTATGGGAAGTAAGCCCGGGAACGAAATTAGACTCTGTATACATTAGCGAGGCGACCAATCGCCAATCCCACCAGAAAAGTTTGCTGGAATGCTGAAGTTGCTCATCCCAGGGAGAGATTCGGTTGCTTACGAGGGAAAAATAATCGCTTCTGAAATGGTTTACAACACGTGGGTTATGGTAGATTTGCCGGTAGGTTTTATGTATTAACCGCTTGCTCGCAATGGAATCGAGCCAGTAATCCAGGATCGCAAGCAGGGAATCGGAAGAGTGATTCAACACCCAGGCCATCTGATAGCTTTTAGTAGCCAACAGGGTGATATCGGCGTTTCTGTAAGCCTGGTTCAGTACCATCGCCAGGTTTTCGGGACAGAGAGTATAACGGATCGAATCCTCCGTAACCATTCTGAAGAGTTCTTCAAGGGTTGCCGGAACCTCTTTCAGATATACATCTCTTCCTGCTTTCGAAAGAAACCGGTCGTATAGGGGTTGAAGAAACGCATTTCTCTGGACCACTACCGTGTCATTTTTCAACTCTTTCAGGGAAGTAATAAATGAATAACCTGAATCTTGTTTTCCAGACCAGGGAGAACGCTGTACCAATACAAGGCTTGTTTTAAAAAGCGGGGAGGAGAATTGAGCCAGGTTTTTCCCCAAACGGGTTACCGGCAGGTCATAGGCCATGATGTCGGCTACATGATAGTCAAGATAGTAATAGGCTTGTGAGACGGTACTGCAAGCAATAATCTTGAGAGGAACCTCAAGATACATGCTGAACTCTTGTAGCAGAGTCAGTCCGAAGCCAAATGCTTCTCCCTTATAGATAAAATAGTCCAGCGTATTTGGTTCGAGAACAGCAACCAGTTGACCGCGGTCTTTGATGTATTGGATAGCACCTTTCGGCACCTCCTCTCTGGGGGAGATATAGAGAGCGAACGCAACGGCCATGATCAATGTTACTGTAATGATCAACGCTCCTCCAAGGAACCATTTACTATATCGAATCCAGTTGATATAATGAGGTTTAAGCTACTTTCCGGTATCTCCAGATGGCCAGACTGATGATCAGCACAGCATAAACAACAAGGCTATAAAAAAGGGTGCTGATATCGGCAAAAGAGGACCCTTTCAACATGACCATCCGCATGATTTTAATGAAATACGCGAGCGGATTCACTAAATCTACCCGTTGTGCCCAGAGAGGCATAGTTTCAATCGCCGTGAATAATCCGCTCATCAGGATGAAGACCACCATAAAAAAGAACGATACAAGCATCGATTGCTGTTGTGTGTTAGTCATTGTGGAGATTAGCAATCCAAAGCCTAAAATTACAAAAAGATAGACACTTGCCGAGAGAAAGATCAGCCATAAACTTCCTTCGATAGGAATATTGAAAAGTAATTTCCCAATAACCAGTCCAAATGCCAGTTCAAAAAGGGCAATGATCCAGAATGGGAGTAGTTTCCCTGCGATGAACTCAATCTTTTTAATTGGCGTTACATTGATCTGTTCAATCGTTCCAATCTCTTTTTCCCGAACGATGTTCATTCCAGAGAGAAGTAATGCGATAATGGTTACCAGAAGAACCAGGATTCCGGGAACCATATAGGTGGTATAGTTGAGCTTGGGATTGTACCAGTAGCTTGTCTCTGTAACGATTCTCCGGATGCCGCCCATCTCAGAAGGGTTCAGCCATTCTATCAGGATCTCACGGTTGAAGTCCAGGATGATATTGGTGGAATAGGCGTTAATTAGTCCGGCTGTCGCACCGTTGATGGCGTTGACAATGAGCTGGACCTGGGTGTTTTTCTCTTTGATAAGATCTTTTTCAAATCCGTATGGTATTTGAATGATAACATCCACATCGCCCTTTTGCATCAGTAAGTTGGCTTCACTATAAGAAAAGGGTGCACTGATGATCCGGTAAAAGGGTGAACCCTGGAATTTACTGGTAAGCTGGCGGGAAGAGCTGGAGAGATCCATATCCACCACCGCCATGTTGATCTGTTTCATCTCAAACGTAGCGGCGTTGACGAGGATCAATAACTGTACGATGGGAAGCACAAAAATAATGGGTAACATCCGCTTGTTTCGGAATACCTGGATGAACTCTTTCTGTATGATATAGAGTATCGTTCTCATGATCAGTCCAGTCGGATTTTAAACTTTTTGACACTCAGAAAGATGAAGAAAAGTGTAAAACCAAAAAGAATCAGTGTCTCTTTCCAGATAAAAAAGAGGCCATTGCCTTTCAGCATGATGCTTTTAATAATAATGATGAAATACATAGGTGGCATGATATGACAGAACCACTGCAGAACGTTCGGCATGTTCTCAATGGGAAAGATAAACCCGCTTAAAAGGATTGTGGGTAGCATTAGGGCAACCAAAGAAATCATCATTGCCAGTTGCTGGCTGTTTGTGACACATGAAATCAGGATACCAAGCGATAATGCCATGGTAATGAAGAGAAAGCTTTCAAATAGCAAAAGCCCGACACTTCCACGAACAGGAACGCCAAACACGGCCCATCCTAACAGGATGATAATGCAGGCATTGATGAATGCAAGGAAGACGTAAGGAAAGACTTTTCCCGCCACGATCTGCATGGGTCGAAGTGGGGAAGCCAGGAGTAATTCCATTGTTCCCAGCTCCTTCTCCCTGGTGATGGAGATGGAAGTCATCAGTGCCGAAATCAGCATCAACAACATCGCCATCAGGCCGGGTACGAACATAAAGACCCCTTTGAGCTCCTGGTTATACATCATTCGGGTCTCAGGATGGATCTGCAAAGGAATCGCCTCAGAGTTCATCGATAGCAGGTAATTGTTTAGAATTCCGGAGGCATAACTCACAAGAATACTGGCGGTATTTGGATCGGATGCATCACCGATCAGCTGCACATGAGCCACGCCTTCTCTCTCGAGTCGTTGGGCGAAATCGGGTTCAAATACTACAACCAAACGGATATCACCTTCACGGAATGCTTCTTCAATTTCATTGTAGGTGTGTAGGTTACGATCGAGTTGGAAATACCCGGAGGAGGTGATCTTCTCGGTGATCTGCCGGGTGGTCTCATCTTTGGATAGATCCAGAACCGCAAACCTGGCATCCTTAATCTCGTTGGTGATCACAAAACCAAAAAGGACCAGCTGTACTGCCGGCATGCCAAAGAGGATCAACAGGGTGCGATAATCCCGGAAAATGTGCAGAAACTCTTTCACCACAAATCCCCAGAACCGCTTCATATCCCCTCCACAATTTTGGCCCTGGCCAATTTCAGGAAAACCTCGTTCATATTTCTTGCATGGTATTTTTCCCGCAAAGCAACAGGTGTGTCCAGCGCTGCAATCCGACCGTCGACCATGATGGATACACGGTCACAATATTCGGCTTCATCCATGTAGTGTGTCGTCACAAATACCGTGATGTCGTTTCGGGCCGCCTCGTAGATCATATCCCAGAACTGACGTCGGGTAATAGGGTCGACGCCACCGGTTGGTTCATCAAGGAATACAATCTTAGGATCGTGGATGATCGCTACCGAAAAAGCCAGTTTTTGTTTCCATCCCAATGGAATTTCACGGATCAGTTTGTTTCTGGCCTCCTCCAGATTCAGTTTTTTTATAAGGATGCCGGCACGCTGGTCAATCTCTTTTTTGGATAATCCATAAATAGCAGCATAAAAGCGAATATTCTCAAAGATGGTCAGGTCATCGTACAGGGAGAACTTCTGACTCATATAACCAATGTTCTGCTTGATCTTTTCACGTTGTGTATACACATTGTATCCGGCAACCGACAGCTCTCCCGAAGTGGGGAATGAGAGTCCACAGAGAATACGGATAGCGGTGGTTTTACCAGCTCCGTTGGCCCCGAGGAACCCGAATATCTCGCCTCTCTTCACATTAAAAGTCAGATTATCGTTAGCCACGAAACTCCCGAACTTTTTTACAAGATCTTTAACGACGATAATATTTTCACCGGTATTCATGAATGCTGGACATTTCGCTTCGCTGTTTCGCTATTTGGGGTCTGCATCAACTCCATAAAACAATCTTCAATAGATGGTTTGATCTCTTCAACGTGAACCTCCTCATGTTTCTTTTCCCGGAGGAACCCGACCACATCGGCACTACTCAATTTGCCTTTTTTGAAAGATAGATGTGCAGCTTGGCCAAAGGCGAAAACACTACGGGCATGAGGCAGATTTTGCAGATCATGTAGCAACTGATAGATGTCGGTTGCTGTCACTGAGAAGAGTCCCATGGGATAAGCTTTAACTACCGAATCTGGCGTACTGATCTGCATGATAGATCCATCCTGGATCAGGGCAACCCGGTCGCAGAGACTTGCTTCATCCATATAGGGGGTGGAGACCACAATGGTGATCCCCTGGGCTTTAAGTCGTTTGAGCATCTCCCAGAACTCTTGTCGTGAAACAGCATCCACTCCGGTGGTTGGCTCATCCAGGAGGAGAACCTCCGGTTTGTGGATCAGGGCGCAGGAGAGAGCAAGTTTCTGCTTCATTCCACCTGACAGTTGACCCGCTTTCCGTGTTTTAAACGGTTCGATCTGACTGTATATATCTTTCACCAGGTCGTAATTTTCCTCGATAGTGGTCTTAAAAATAGTGGCAAAAAAGCGGAGGTTCTCTTCCACAGTGAGATCCTGGTAAAGCGAGAATCGGCCGGGCATATATCCAATGATCTGCCGGATCTTCCTATAATCCTTCACCACTTCATATTCTTCCACCCTGGCAGATCCTGAATCAGCCAGAATCAGGGTAGCGAGGATCCGGAATAGCGTGGTCTTGCCGGCGCCATCCGGACCGATAAACCCGAAGAGTTCTCCCTTTTCCACAGAAAAGGAGATCTCCTTCAGGGCTTCCACATCACCGTAGTGCTTTGAAAGATTCCGGACGTCAACAGCGTTTTTCATTTTTTTACTGGCGTCCAGTATGTCGTGCGTCCCAGCAGGGAGATCCCGATAAATCCCCTGATCTTCAGCTTTCCCGGACTTTCGAATTCAATTTTGCAACTGTAAGTTTTTCCGTTTTTCGGATCGTAGATCTTACCATCTTCCCATTCATCATCCCCGTCAAATACAAATCCTTTCAGGTTAACCAGCCCTAATAGTGGCTTGCTCTTTAAAGCCGGATCTGGATTTTCCTTGTCGGTACGCGGAAGACCTGTTATGGAGTCATTCGGTGTTTCCAACCAAACGATCTTTCCGTAAAATTGGCTTCCGACCTTAAAAATTTCAACCTGTGCGGTTCCCTCTTCATTCAGCCATGTGCCCACGATATCGTCGGCATGGTAAGTTTGGGCGACCAGACCAGGACCTGTTGCAAGGAGCAGGACCAGCATGGAAAAAATAGAAATGATAACTCGTTTCATAGGTTTTGGTTTTGGTTTGTAACTGGGTTTGTATTCTAAAGGGGATGAAATTACGGAATTATCAGTTTGATCTCTCCCGGCATGCCGATTTTCATACTACCGTCGTTTTTTACCCTGACCTTGACCGCATAGACCAGGTTCACCCGCTCCTCTTTTGTCTGGATCGTTTTGGGGGTAAATTCAGCTGTTGGAGAGACCCAACTGATAATTCCGGAGGTGGTAGTGTTTTCATTTTCATTCTTGTCAAACATGACTGAGACCTCCTGCCCGATGATCACCTGGGGGAGCTGTGAACCGCTGATGTACACACGGAGAGTCATCTCTGTGAGATCTGCAATCTTGTATAGCGGTTTTCCGAATGCCGCAACTTCATCACGTTCTGCGAATTTTGCAACAACTGTTCCGGAAACCGGATTGATGATGTAGGCATTCCTGATTGCCTCTTCCAACTGGGCAATCTGTTGGGTGATACTCCCTATTTGGTCTTCAAGCCCGCTGAACTGGGTTTGAATAGCTGCAATCTGCCGGTCAACCATGTTGAGGGCGGCCGTGATGTCATCCATCTGTTTCTGGGTGGCGGCTCCGGCTTTCAACAGGTTCTCCACCCGTTTTTTATCAATCAGGACATTATCTTTGTTCTGCTCCTGGACAGCGATTTGTGCCTGTAAATCGCTTTTCCTCGATGCGGTTGCATTGCGTTGGCCCATGGCCTGCAACTTTTTAAGGTAGAGGTCTGTGGTGTCGACAAACCCAACCATCTGACCGGAATCCAGCAACGCTCCCTCTTCGAGATTAAACTGAAGAAGTTTTCCATTGGCCATGGCAGAAACAGTTATCTCAGTGGCCTCGAAGGTGCCCCAGGCATCAGGTTGATCACCCTTGTTGGAACAGGCTCCAAGAAGAAGGATTATCAGGATGAACAGATAATTTTTTGTTTTCATATGGTACTCTTTGATGTTTCTTTAATGTTAAAGTTTTCCCTGGTTATATAAGTATGCCAGCTTGGCTTTGACCAGCTGCACGCGGTGGATTTCATAGCTAAGTCTGGACTGCCGCTCCTCTGTAAGACGAGTCACATAGTCGCTGGAGGTTATCACGCCATTATTGAGTTGAGAAGAGGCTGATTGCGAGATCTTCTCCCGAAGGGCGATAATTTCTTGATCTTGCTTAATCACATCCTCTGTTTTCTGGATCTCCGAAAGATCTTTCTCTGCCTGGATCTTGAGGTTTTTATCGAAAGAGACTTGCTGTGTGAGCAGGATGTCTGATTGGATGCCCAGGATCTTTTTCTCGTTTTTATTGGCATTCCAATTCAGTGGGTTCCAGTTCAGTTTGACACCTACAATATAGAATGGCTCGAAGCTGCTGGAGAGCATATTCAAAGCCGGCCTTCCAATTCCCGCCTGTCCGAAGGCAAAGAATTTTGGGTTCCATTTCGTGGTAACCATGCTTTGCATCAGCTCCAGTTTACCTCTTTGAAGTTCAAACACGTCGTTTTCCAGTCGTTTGTTCTGATAGGTATAGTCTGAGATGCCGGGATCAGGCATCACCAGGGTAACATTTTCCTGGATATCAAAGGAGATGAGTTCCGACAGCATGCGGATAAGTCCGCTCCGGTCGGCACGGGTTTCGGTAAGCCGCTGACCTAGCCCGATCAATTCTGCCTCCAGAGCATCTGCCATGGATTGCAGGATCACTCCGTATTCGATGCCTGCTCTTACCTCGTTCAGCTTCTCTTCCAACTGTTTTTTCGTACTGAGCAGCAACGCCTCATTTTGATTCAGCAGGATGATAGAGAAGTAAAACTGGTTTACCTGCTCTTTCAGTTTGTATAGATTGGCCTTTACGCTGGTCTGGTCAACCTGCAGGTTCATATCCTCTAACTTCTTTTGATAGCTTGTGACATTGCCATCCCAAATCGTTTGGCCAACATCCAGCGTTGCCTTGTACCAATCTTTAGCCAATACCGGCATCTCTAAAGCTGGGAATCCAGCCGGCAGCGCAATTTCCACCTTCGTCACATCCGATTGATAAGAGATCTGTCCATTGACATTGATCGTTGGCAACCAGTTTTTGTTGAGGTTTTTCACCTTTAGCTCGTTACTTCCGGCGAGCAGATCGATCTGTAGGGCCAGGGGGTAATACTGTTCAGCCATCCTATAGCAGAAATCGAGGGTTATGGTATCCTGTGCTATAACGGTTCCCGGCATACCCTGGAAGGCTGCAAATATGGGAAGGCAGGCCAAAGAAATAAGTTTACTTATCTTCATGGTTTTCATAGACTTTCAGGGCATTGATAATGAATTTTGGCACCTCTGATTTTCGTTCCCGCAAGAATTGGGTATAGCCTTCTTCAGGAAGCTGGAAGATCTCCCGGATCAATGGTTTGGCAACCACGGGAAAAATGCAGAGGGAGAGAATATTCAACCAAAGGTGTAAAGGATTAATATCGGCTCGGTATTCTAATTGGATCTGCGTCTTAAGGTGTTCCAACAGTTTTGAGGGATTGATCTCTGCTTTTTCGAATATGTCCTTCAGTAGTTCGGGACGTTCGTACATTCCATTAAGGACGAACCAGGGGATGTAGGAATTTTCGGTGATCACATCCAGGTAATTAATTAGGAATGACTGGATTTTCTCCTGCAGTGGCTTTTCGGAAGTAAAGATCTCTTTCGCCCGCCCCATAAGTTGTGAAAAAGCATCCTTGAATACCGCTTCAAAGAGCTTTTCCTTGCTCCGGAAATAATAGTGCAATAAAGATTTGTTGATTCCCGCCTCATCGGCGATTTCCTGCATCCGGGCCCCTTCATAGCCTTTCCGGTGAAAGACTTTTTTAGCCGCTTCCAGAATTTTCTCTTCTGTGCCCTGTTGGATGTTAACCATATAATTTAACTGATTGGATTAATCAACTAGTTTAACCATGTGGTCAAAAATACAAAAAAAATCAATCAAACAATTTTTTTTAGAAAAAATTTCAAGCAATCCAAGGCAATTTACTTCGGGATTTTTATTTTCTGCCCTAGCCTTAGCCTGTTTGCATTCTTGATGTTGTTCAGCGTTTTGATCTCGCTGACGGTACAGTTATATTTCTGGGCGAGGTCCCAGAGGTTATCTCCCGATTTGATAGTATAGTAGGTATATTTTGATCCGCGGGGGGAGGAGGATGATCCCGAAGAGGAGGAACCCGAAGATTTGGATCCGGAAACCTTTAATTTCTGACCAGCATAGATGGTAGATTTTGAGAGGTTGTTCCAACTCATGAGCTGACTTACCGAACAACTATATTTTCCGGCAATCAACCCCAGGCTTTCACCTTTTCTCACGGTATGGTATGAAGGGGAAGGAGTGGGTGCCGGAGTGTTACTGGCATAGGAGGAGCTGGAAGGCATGGGTCCGGACCCGTTGTATACAACCAGCTTTTGTCGTGGATGAATTGTGCTGGATCGAAGATTATTCATGTTTTTAAGCTGCGAGACCGTCATATTATGCCGGCTGGCGATCAGCCCCAGGTTATCACCACTTTTAACGATGTAGTACTGGGTAGATCGTTTGCTCTGTTCAACGATTTTTTCCAGAGAGTCGCGTTCCTGGGAGAGCTTGGTCTTATAGGCGTAAATGTTTGATTCATTCGTGATAAAATCGCCGACATCCTTTTTTCGTAGCCGGAGAAAATAGGGGTTTTCAGCCGAAGCAGGAATGATTCCCTGTTTATACGCCGGATTGAGAAATGCAATCTCATCTTTGGGAATTTTAAGAATTTCCGAGATCTGATCCAGTGTTAAAATATCCCTAATGGTTACAGTATCGATCTCATAATGGAGGACAGAGGGCTGAATTGCACCGATTTTATATTCATCTGCATGCATCATCACATAGCTGGCGGCAATGAATGCAGGCACATAGGATCGTGTTTCCCGCGGAAGGTAAGGATAGATCACCCAGAAGTTTTTATGGCCGCCTGATCGCCTGATCGCTTTGTTCACATTTCCCGCCCCGGAGTTGTAAGCAGCAAGAGCGAGTGACCAGTTGCCATAAATATCATAAAGATCCTGGAGGTGTTCACAGGCGGCGATGGTGGATTTATAGGGATCAAACCGGTCATCAACCAGCGAAGTGACTTTCAGGCCGTAAACTTTCCCGGTTCCATACATGAACTGCCATAACCCTTTGGCTCCGGCCCGGGAATTAGCTATAGGATTGAGAGCCGATTCAATCACAGCAAGGTATTTTAACTCAAGAGGCATATTGCGCAAATCAAGCTGCTCTTCAAACAGGGGAAAGTAGATCTCGGACAATCCAAGGATACGGGCTGTCAACTCTCGCTTCCTATATGCGTAAAGTTCGATGAATTGCTTAACCTGGCTATTATAGATATATTCAAATGGTGTTTGATCATTCATGGCAAGGATCCTTTCCCGAACGATAGAATCAGTGAAATAGGGAATCTCTGAAGAGGAATAATCTTTCATGGAGTGGCCTTTCCATGAACCATTGCTCTTAAAAATTGTGAGAAGTGAGAGGGAGTCAAGAATTGAGGCAACCGGGTCATCCTCAATCAGTACAAATGAAGACGTAGTATCAGTTACCGCAGTATCCTGAGCTTTTGTAAAGACTGGAAGAAGAATTATCAGAAGAAGCAAGCACCTTAGTTGTTTCATTAGAAATTAAATTTTGGAATACATACTATACCAGATTCTTACAAAAATAGATCAATATAATTTCTGGAATTGGCTGCTCGTTAATTTTGATTAACAACGGATTGTTAATTAGTCCACACCCATTTTTCAAACGTGCTGCATTGGGAAAAAGTACTGAGGGAAGGCGATTTTATCAGATATACTCGACGTGGATTGTCACTTCAGTATAATTGAACAGCTGTTTAATGTTTTGCTCGATAAGATCACACAGATCGTGTGCCTCTTTTACCGTCATGTTTCGGGGGAGGTTTAGATGAAAATCCACATATCTGTAATTTCCAGCTTTCCGGGTGCGGAGATTATGGTAATCGATTTTGCCCTGACAGTGGCTGTTGATAACCTGACGGATGGTCTCCACATCCTCATCAGGAAGGGCAATATCAAGCAAAGGGCCATAAGCTTTCCGGAAAAGATGGTACGACTCTTTCAGGATCAGCAAAGCTACAAGAACAGCTACCACAGGATCCAGAAAATGATAACCTGTAATCCAGATAAGTGCCAGGCCAACAGCTACACCAAGAGAGGCATATACATCAGTTTTCAGATGAAGGGCATCTGCTTCCAGGGCGATTGAATCTGTTTCGCGGGCAACTTTATATAATTTCCGTGATACCAGAATATTAACAATTGCCGAAAAGGCCATTACCACCACTCCGATCCAGATGGAGCCAATGGGTTCGGGATGGATGATCTTTTTTACCGCTTCAAAAATGATCCAGAAGGCAGCTACGAAAATCAGAAAGGCCTCTACCACACCCGAAATATTCTCAAACTTTCCATGGCCATAGGGGTGTTTTGAATCAGCAGGCCTATCAGAAATCCGGACAGATAAGAAGGCGATGATTGCAGCCAGGAGATCCATGAATGAGTGAATCGCCTCAGAAATGATACTCACCGAGCCGCTGATTAATCCAACCACCAGTTTCATGACGATAAGCAAGGAGTTGGAAATGATTGAGAGACGGGCAACAGCCACCTTCTTATTCATGTTCAGGACTTTAAATCAAAAATAGATCCTTTTTCAACATTTTCCCAGCCTTCAGGGAAGAAGTTATTACCATTTCTCCGAAACCACTATCTTTGCTGCGCGTTTCACTAAAATCACCAGCACATTATGATAATCCGACATCTGATTCGACCTGGCGTTGTATTAATAGCCCTGATGGCATTTGCTCTAACAGTAACTCTTCCGGCATTTACCATTGCTCAAGACGCACCTGATTCCCCTAAAAAACTAACCCATTGGCTCACTCCGGATGAGCTGAACCGACTTGATGAAATCGGGCTGACGTTTGTGGAGACTGATCCACCGGCTGCCCCGATCAGAAACGTAGCAGAGTTCGACCATATGCAGGGAGTCCTGGTACGGTATCCCTTTGGAATCCCGATTTCATTGATCAGGGAGATGGCTGACGATGAAATTATTGTCACCACGATTGTCAACAGCATTTCCCAGCAAAATACCGTGACCAGTCAGTACATCGCTAATGGGGTAGATACCAGCCACTGCAACTTCCTGATTGCCGGCACAAACTCTTACTGGACAAGAGATTACGGCCCTTGGTTCGAGTCGGACAGCTCCAACCAGATCGGGATTGTCGACTTCCCCTATAACCGTCCCCGTCCACTGGACGATGAAATACCAAAAGAGGTAGCTAATATGATAGGAATCCCATGGTTTGGTATGAACCTGATTCATACCGGGGGGAATTATATGACCGATGGATATGGCAACTCAGCCTCTACCCAACTGGTGTGGGAAGAGAACCCGACACTGACCCACGAGCAGGTAGCGGAAAAAGTAAATGCCTACCTTGGGATTACTACTTACCACGTCAGGCCTGATCCCAATGGCACGTATATCGATCACATCGACTGCTGGGCAAAGTTTCTTGCCCCAGATAAGATCTTGGTAAGGTCCGTTCCACCCTACCATCCGCAATATAACCTCATTGAACAGGCAGCCGCTTACTGGGCTGGGACGCCTTGTGCATATGGCTACAACTATAAGGTTTATCGGGCTTATACCCCAGCTAACCAGCCGTATACGAATTCATTGATCCTTAACAGAAAGGTATTTGTTCCCATCATGAGCAACGCATGGGATGACAGTGCACTGGCTACTTACCAGGCAGCAATGCCAGGTTATGAAGTGGTAGGTATCATCGGAAATTCATCTGCTCCCTGGGAATCGACGGATGCACTTCACTGTCGTACCAAAGGAATCGCCGACTTAGGATTACTCTATATCCGGCACTACCCCATTTATGGTAACTATCCCTGCGAGGAAGATTATATCCTTGATGCCGAGTTGATTGTTTGCAGCGATACCACTGTAATCAATGATTCTGTCCTCATTCATTACAGGGTGAACAACGGTTCCTGGATGGCCACCACCATGTTAAATACCTCAGGACGTTTGTATTCGGGTGTCATACCACATCAGCCCGGTGAAAATTTGGTTGAGTACTACCTGACAGCAGCTGATAATTCTGGTCGTCGCGCCAGTGCGCCATACATCGGGGAACCCGATCCATTTGAGTTCAATACGGTTTATACAAACATCACGGCGATCCCGGATACGTTGAAATTCAACACACCGGAAGAGTGCCTTGATGGAAAAGTGACTGTTTTGAACAATTTCACAGGAGAGAACCTATCTGTAACGAATATCCAAGATGAAGGCTTTAACCCTGGATTTGCATGGTATGTTGGAACGGTTCCTTCAACTCCATACTTCCTCAACGCAAACGATACCACGCAACTCCGTGTCAGGATTGACTTGCCACTGCTCGGAAAGTTTACCGGATATGGGCTGGATACCCTTGAGATTACTACTACAGTTGGGACTGTTCGTGTCATCATTGCTGTAAATGATAGCTTGCTTACAGGCAAGCAAGATATCCTTGCCGGAAATTCAGGACGGTTGGGTCAGAACTACCCCAACCCTGTTACGGGCCTGACTACGATCCCCTTTACTCTGGTAAATTCAGGAATGGCTAGTATCGAGGTCCGGGATTTTCTTGGCAATCGTGTTGTTACACTTCTGGATGGATATATGCAAGCCGGAAATCATTCCGTTTCGTGGGATGGAAGGGATGCCTCTGACAAACAACTGCCAGGAGGTGTTTATCTTTACACACTGAGGACAGGAGAATATTTGCAGTCGAAACGGATGGTTCTGATCAGGTAGTTCGTTTGTCTGGTCGCATCTGCGGGAAAAACAAAACATCCTGAATGGATGGCTGGTTGGTCATGATCATGGTCAGCCGGTCGATGCCAATACCGAGGCCTGCTGTGGGAGGCATACCATATTCAAGTGACTTCAGGAAATCTTCATCCAGCACCATCGATTCGGTATCGCCGCGTTTGCCCAGTTCCAGTTGGGATTCAAACCGTTCCCGCTGATCTATTGGGTCGTTGAGCTCAGAAAAGGCGTTGCACAGCTCTTTCCCGTTACAGATTGCTTCAAAACGTTCCACAAGACCATCCCGGGATCGGTGTTTTTTTGCCAGGGGAGACATCTCGATTGGATAATCTGTGATAAATGTTGGCTGAATCAGGTTCGGCTCACACTTCTCTCCAAAGATCTCATCAATTATCTTCCCTTTGGCCATGGTAACATCAACAGGCACATGCAACTCTTTTGCCGTTTTGCGTAACGCATCTTCATCCATCCCCGAGATATCTATTCCGGTGTTGTGATGGATGGCTTCATACATGGTGAACCGTTTCCACGGACGCTTGAAATCAATCAGGATGTCTCCAACCTGAAGCGCTGTCTTACCATGCAGGTCCAGAGCGATTTTCTCCACCATCTCCTCTACCAGGTCCATCATCCAGAGGTAATCTTTATAAGCGACATAGAGCTCCATTTGTGTAAATTCCGGATTATGAAACCGGTCCATTCCTTCATTCCTGAAATCTTTGGAAAACTCATAAACCCCCGGATAACCACCAACGATAAGCCTTTTCAGGTAAAGTTCGTTGGCGATCCTGAGGTAAAGGGTCATGTCGAGAGAGTTGTGATGGGTTTTGAAAGGCCTGGCTGCCGCGCCACCGTATAAAGGTTGCAGGATGGGGGTTTCTACCTCCAGGTATTGATTGGCGTTTAGGAAATTGCGCATGGAATTGATCAGCAAAGTCCGTTTGATGAAGATCTCCCTCACGTGGGGATTCACAATCAGGTCAACATACCGCTGGCGGAACCGTTGTTCGGGATCAGTAAATGCATCGAAAACGGTATCTTCTTTCTCTTTGACAATCGGTAATGGTTTCAGCGATTTGCAAAGGAGTTTAAGTGAGGAGACATGAATGGTGATCTCTCCCATCTTGGTGGTGAATACGTATCCGGTGATCCCGATAATATCTCCTATGTCGAGGTGTCGCTTGAAAACCGTGTTATAGAGTGTTTTATCATCGTCAGGACAGATCTCATCACGTTTGATATAGATCTGAATCCGTCCGGTTTCATCCTGAATTTCAGCGAAAGAGGCTGCGCCCATGATTCTGCGGCTCATGATTCGCCCCGCGATACTAACGTCCTGATAAAAGGTGTTGTCTTCAGGAAATTTCTGTTTGATCTCAGCTGCAGAGGTGTTTACATCAAAAGTCTCTGGCGGGTATGGGTTGATGCCGAGGTTTATAAGCTCCTGCAACGAATCCCTGCGGATCTGTTCCTGTTCTGACAATGAATGTTCCATGGAGTATAATTTAGGCAAAGATACAGAAAAGGGATGAATCGTAACCTCAGGAGAGCACTGTACGGAGGACATCATGCGAGCGGATCTCTTTGAATCCGGGGAGATGAAATCGGTAGTAGAGCAGGATCTTATCCAGCAGATCAGATCGTACCTTCGCAGGAAACGAAAGAAGGGAAAGCTGATCCATTTCGGTTTTTATTAGCTGAAAAAACCGGGTACTTTGCTCTTCATCCAGACAATCATCCGGCGAGGAGTAGAAAGGATGAAATAAACCTTCACGTAAATGGAAAAACCGGTTGTATTCGCTCCGGTTTCCCTGTGGCTGAAATCCAAGAAACCGGCAGAGTTTAATTGAGAAAAGGATGTGAAAACTGGCTATATATTCTTTTGTTTCATCCAGTTGGATAAAACTATTCCACAGAAAATCGAATAGGGATATGTTTGTCTCTTCTTCACGGATCGTCCGATAGATCAATTCGGCCAGAAACAGTGCGATAGAACTTTTACGAATATCGGATGAGGTTGAATGGGTAGGTACTGCCAGCCTGACCTCTTTCACCGGATGAAGGGAGCTTTTCTCCTTATGGTAAACAACCATATCAAGCAGGGTCAGGGGTTGAAACAGGGCAGGTTTGGTCTTCGCTTTCGGGCTCCGGATCCCTTTTAGCAAATAGGACTGTAATCCGAATGTTTCGGTATATGCTTTTACAATTAAGCTGGATTCCGAGTATTTGATTGAATGGAGGACAATCCCCCGGGTTTTATGAAGCATCAGTTGATGATGATGATTTTTGTCACCACTTTCTCTTTCCCCTTCTCGTCGCTGGCAAATACCAGATAGACTCCTGACTTGACCCGATGCCCAGTAAGGTTGGTGCCATCCCAGATGGCCTGGCCTCCTTCCGCTTTGGTAGAGTGGACGACGGCCCCGCTGATGTCGGTGATCCTGACCTGGGCATTGGTTACCAGTCCTTTGATTCCAATAATTCCGGAATATCCATCTTTCACGGGGTTAGGAAACGCATACACATCGTCCATTGCTTCTGTTCCTTCGGTAGCGCTTCCACGGTAGGAGATCACCCCTTTGTCTGTTCCCATAAAGACATCTCCATTAGCGTTGATGGCCATACTTGTGATCCGGTTTGAGAAGAGCGGACTGTTGTCTTCCGTAAAGTGATGAATCTCATTGGTTCCGTCAGCAGAAAAGAGAAAAACACCACTGCGGTCAGTTCCGATCCATTTACGGTTTGACCCATCTACTGCGATGGCCGTAACGATCTCATTTTCAAGCAGGTATTGATAGTAGCCGCCATATTCCACCAGGATGCGCTGAGCATCATAATTTCCCCCGGTGAAAATATTCTCTGGAGTATAGAACACCGCCACCCCTTTTTCTGTACCAATCCACACTTCACCATCCTGATCTTCAGCAATCGCAAACACGATGGTCCCCGGGATATTTCCATGTCCTTCTGAGGAGTTAAGTTTTTTGGCCTGGTCATCGGAAGGATTATCCGGCGTCCCATTATCGGTGAAGACGAGCAGCGAATTCGCATTCATATTCTCATAACGCATCACGATCCATTTCTGGTTATACCGGTCGATTATCATCTGTCCGAGATCCGACTCTTGCGCTTCTGTAATCGTAAATCCTTTCCAGTCATTGCCACGTTTCAGGGAGAGGCAGCTATTGGTATGGGACGTTGACACCCAGAGGTTGCCATTGTCGTCAAAAGCGGTTCCACCCACCCGGATATCCCCGGTATCGGAGGACGAATGGTACCCCAGAGTGCTGTTCCACGAACCAAAACGGTTCACGCATTCGTTTCCGTAGAATTCCAGCAATCCTCTTCCCCATGAACCGGCGTAGAATCTGTTAGGATCTAACGGATCAATGGCGACTGTCACTAAGTCGTTGATGCCAGCCATTTGCGGGATAACCCACCCTGAGTAATTAGTCCAGTTGGTGTTGTCAAACTTATAAACTTGTCCTGCATTATAGGTCGGCACGTAGGATCCATCTCTTCCCCCTGCAGCTATCAAGAGATTATCACCCAACGTAGTCATACTGAAAGAGTTAGCAGTGAGAGGACCACCCAGATTATAGCCTTGGGAATAATTTTCACCGATATTAAATGAAACCATACCTGCATAGGTATCACCAATCCAAAGCCAGTCGTCATTACTCTCTATGGCATCCAGTGGGTATGGGGCTCCAGGGAAATAGTTCCAGATGCTGTAAACAGGCTGTAAATCAGTGTCATAACCATTGATAAAGTAATTGTGGGTAACGATCAATCTGTCATACATTGAATGGAGCTTGAGGATGGTATTACTCTGTTCAGTATTCCATTGAGACCATTTTCCATTGCTGTGAATATAAATGGTGTCCCGGTTTGCTGTGGCGCGGGATTTATTCACAAAGACCTTTTCTCCCATCGAGGTAATGGTGTTATAGCGCAAAGTTGGATCCATTTGAGTATCAAGATCCCATACAGCGAAATTCACCAAATTGGGATCTTTAATATAGGCCTTATATATTCCCAGTTCTGTAGCTGCCCAGATGGTATCGGTGTTGTCGGAAGTAATGGATAATACGTTAATGGGACTCCCATTAGGGCCGATATAGTAAGTGTCTTTGATTTCCTCTTTTTCCAGATCAAGCACAACAATTCCAAACCCACAGGCGAGATAGGCGTATTTTTCATGGCAATAGATGCTATTGATGGTTTTATTTCCAAGAATCTGTTTCCGTTTGATATCTGAAATATTGGCAACCATCAGGTTGCTTATGAGGTCTATGTTAGCGTTGGCATAGGTGAGTATGACAGTTTTGGAATCTTTATTGTAATCGATGGCGGTGATGCCAATATCTGAGAGCCCGTTAATCTTGGACATTCGCTGAACACTGTTATCCTCTCTGTCGAGATAGAAAATTGCATAAGGCGTGGCAGCATAGATGTAGTTGCCAGCTTCTGTGACAGAAATTACCTGGTAGTAAGGTAACTGATCTCTCCAGAGGCCAATCGGGGTTTCTTGTGCAAGACCAGTAAATGTGATTGAAAAAAGGGATATCAGCACGAGAAAGTAAGGTCGTATCTTCATGAAGGGTATCGATTAATTGTCGAAGTAAAAAGAATATTCAGATTAACTCTTTTTTCTCCGATTTATTGTGGGAAACAAACTGGGATTTCTATTTACTGAAGAGGCGCTGAAATGCCGATTTTTTCTTTGTATCCTTATCGTCGGAATAGTATCCGTAGCCATATCCGTAGCCATATCCATAGCCATATCCGTAACCATATCCATACCCGTAACCATATCCATACCCGTAACCATACCCATAACCGTAGGAGTTCCGGCTCAGTTTGACGTCGTTGATCAGGATTGCCAGGTTCGGGATATTCCGGGTTTCCATATCCTTGATTATGGAAGAGAAGATCTTTTTATGCGTGTAGTTCTGGCGTACCAGGAAGAGATTTGCATCGGCATGTTTCATCAGAAGGAAGGCATCGGTAACCAGTCCAACCGGCGGTGTATCGATGATGATATACTCATACATCTCTTTCAGACGGGTAAACAGTTCGGTACATTTATCAGATGCAATTAACTCTGCCGGGTTTGGAGGTACTGGCCCTGCCATCACGATATCGAAGTTTTCGATACCGGAATGCTGGATGATATTTTCCAGAGAACTTTTGTTGATGAGGTATGAGCTTATCCCTTCGGTGTTGGTCAGGCCAAAGTCTTGGTATATCTTCGGCTTTCTCAGGTCAAAGCCCATTAGCAAGGTCTTCTTGCCATAAAGAGCAAAGACTGATGCCAGGTTGATCGAGCAAAAGGTCTTTCCGGCACTAACCATGTCGGAAGTGACAAGTATCACCTGTTTCTCTTTTCCTTGGAGCAAATACGTAAGGTTCGTACGTACCGAACGGAACGACTCGGCAATGGATGACTTGGGCGATTCGGCTACCACAACCTTACTCTCCTTCTCATTATGAATGATGTGTCCAACAATTGGAAGCTGGGTGATCTTTTCGATATCCTCCCGCTCCATGATCTTATCGTTGAAATAGTCTTTCCCTAAAATGTAAACGACAGGTAAAATGATTCCGATGATCAACGCGATGAGATAGTTGAGGCTCTTTTTCGGGAATACGGGGCTCAACCCTTCAAAGCGGGCTGTATCAAGCACTTCGTTGTCAGGCAGGTTCGAAGCCTGGGTAATCTGAGCCTCTGACCGTTTTTCCAGGAGGTAGGTATAGATGGCATCAACCAGTTTGTATTTTCGTTGAATCCCAACTAATATGCGTTGGTTTTCAGGTAGTCCACTGATTCTTGAATTGAGAATTTCAATCCGGTCGTTGATATCTTTCAGGGCGATGTCGTTGGTGTTGATCGCGCTTTTAATATTTTCTGCCAGCGCATTTTTGGTGGATGAAATTTGCGAGTCGAGTGCTTTTAATGCAGGGTTTTTATCCGTTGAATAAAATGCGCGCTCTGTTCTTTGATTGTATAGGCCAGTTAACTGCAATGTAAGGTCATTGAGCATGGGATTATCCACCCCCATGGATGCAGGAACGATAATTTCGTTTAATCCTTCGCTTTTATTGATGTAGGCTAAAAGGTTGGCCAGATATTTTGACTTCACATGGATAATTGCCTTTTCATCCTGCAACTCCATCATTTTGTCAAACACCTGCTGGGCTGTCTGATCCAGATCCATGATATCAGTAGATGACTTGAAGGACTGGAGGGATCGTTCGGAACGGTTCAGGGAATCTGAAATACCGCTCAACTCATGGTCGATGAAGCTGATGGTTCTGATGGCAACCAGGTTCTTCTGTTCCAGCCCACGGGCAAGGTATTCACTGGTCAGTGTATTCAGAAAGTCAGCAATTTTCTCAACATTCCCACCTTTCAATGTCAACTCAACAATGGAGGCTTCCCGGTTGATGGGTTCAATACTGAAGGCTTTGAATTCTGTGACAAGAGCAGAGTAATCTTTAAATGTAAAAAAGAAGGATCTTTTTTTATCAACGTCCGGATCATAGTTGGCATTGAGTAACACCTTAAACTTGAACTGAGGCGTGGCAATCTCCTGTCCGAATTTCACTATTTCATCATATATTACAGCCTCTTCACGGTTGGGATAGGTCTCTTTGGTGGCATAGTTGAAGAAGGCCACTTTTTCGTCTTTAACCTCCATCCGGAATTCGGATCCGGATACAAATGTTACATTTAACCGGATGTTGACAGGTTGCGGGAAAGAGGAATCGAACTCCACCGTAAACGGGGAAGATTTGTAGAGTTCCTGAGTGATGAAATTCTCTTCACTGTAATACCCGACATCAAAACCGCATTTCAATATTGTTTTGTATGTAAGAGAGTAAGAACTGAGAATCCCAATCTCATTCTGGAGGTTCTGCATGTTGTTCAACATGCCTAATCCCATGATATTCTGAGGATTTAACTTGTTCTCCGACTTATCCTTGATCAGTACGGTTGTCTTCACCTCGTAAATGGGTTTAGAGTATTTGTTAAAGACAAAAGCAATGATGAGGGCTATGAATATGGTGATAGCGAAAAAGTACCAGTATCGGTAGAATTTGAACAAGATGACTTTGTAGTCAATAGCTTGTTGCTGCTGCTGAGCAAATTCCTGAAGGTTATCGTTCACGGCTGATTATTTAAAGTAATTGATTAACAACAAGGCAGTGGAGATTGCCGAAAATATCAGGGCATATGGGAATGCCGCAAATCCCCACTGTTTTATACCCAATGGAGCTGCATAGATGATATCATTGGGCATCATGTAGTAATATTCTGAAGACATGATATTGGCGTTGTTCAGGTCAAGATAGATCACCTTAGAACCTTTTGTTGTTTGTCTCACCAAAGCTACCTTTTTCCGGTTGGCAAAATCAGTCAGGTCTCCAGCCATTGAAAGCGCTTCAAAGATGTTGATCTCATCCTGGTAAATTTTCAGTTGTCCCGGTCGGTGAACCTCACCGAGGATGGTAATGTTAAAATTGACCATTTTGACCACCACCATGGTCTCCGTGAGGTATTCATCGACATTGTTCTGGAGCACATCTTTAACCTGTTCAACAGTCAGGTCTTTAACAAGGATTCTTCCAACAATAGGAAAATCGATATTTCCTTCCCTGTCGACACTGTAGCTGTTGAGGTAGATCGATGCGTCGTTGGCGTAGTCGTTATAAGAGGCTGTTCCGGAAACTTTGTTAAAAAACATAAAGGTCTTTTCATCCAGGCTGAAGATCCGGATATAGAGGTTGTCGTTGGGCTGGATTTTATAGTCGAGGGGCCTTCTGTTTACGTAAGCGTTGGTGGTATCCTGTTCTTGCAGAGTTTGGAGGTATTTGATCTTTTTCTGGGGGACACATGAAGCAAAAATCAGCAGAATCAGGCCAATCTGAATCACATATCTGCCGGAGTGAAGGTGTCTGTTTTTCATAGGTTACGTTAATAAAACCGGGCAAAGTTAGCGTATTTCAAACAATTACACAACTTCTCCCAAAAGAGTAGCTGATGTAAAAGAATGGATGGTTACATTTACATATTCCCCGGGGCAGGCGCTGTTTTTGGGAAATACAACAACTTTATTTTGGGAATTTCTTCCCATGAAGTGATTGCCCGATCGTTTTGAATCCCCCTCTATCAACACTTCAAATACCCTATTAAGGTTCTGTTGATTACTTTGATAGGAGAGTTTCTGCTGGAGGTCAATCACTTCGGTTAGCCGGCGCTCTTTCATCGCATCCGGGATATTATCCTCCAATGTGTCGGCAGCCAGGGTCAAGGGCCGTTCTGAATACTTGAACATAAAAGCATAATCAAACTTCACCCATTCCATCAGGGATAGGGTATCCCTGTGATCCTCTTCGGTCTCGTCACAAAAGCCCGTAATGATGTCTGTTGATATTGCACATCCGGGAATGATCCGGCGGATGGCCTCCACTCTTTCCATGTAATCTTCGCGTGAATATTTTCGGTTCATGCGATTCAGAACTTGTGTGCTCCCCGACTGTACAGGCAGATGGATAGCCCTGCAGATATTGGGATGTGCTGCAATCGTCTCAAGCAATTCGTCGGAGATGTCCTTGGGATGAGAGGTAGCGAAACGAATCCGGAGTAACGGGTCGATCTTTGCAATGCTTCCCAGTAACCGGGCAAAATTAATCTCAACATCCTCCTCTTTCCAGCTATAGGAGTTGACGTTTTGTCCCAACAATGTTAACTCCCTGAAACCTTGGTTAAAGAGATCTCGAGACTCCCGGATGATCGAACCGGCATCCCTGCTTCGCTCCTTTCCCCGGGTGGATGGGACAACACAATAGGAACAGTAATTCTCACACCCCCGCATGATGGAGATGAAGGCAGAAACTCCATTCGTCCCAAGTCTTACAGGTGTGATATCGGCGTAGGTCTCTTCCATCGACAACTGAGTGTTCACGCCACGTTGACCTGATTCAACCTGTTCCAGTAACCGTGGCAAGTCTCGGTAGGCATCAGGTCCGGCAACAATATCCAACAATTGTTCCTCCTCTAAAAGTACAGTTTTAAGCCGGTCGGACATGCAACCAAGTAAGCCGATTATCAGACCCGGTTTCTTCTTTTTTAAGGAACGAAAATGTTGCAACCTCTTCTTCACCCGTTGCTCGGCATTGTCGCGAATGGAACAAGTATTTAAAAAAACGACATCGGCTAGTTGAATTTCATCGGTGGTTGTATATCCATGATCGATTAGAACGGATGCAACGATCTCACTGTCAGAAAAATTCATCTGACACCCATACGTTTCAATATATATATTTTTGTTTTTTTCAGGATTCATGTATAACCTTTTGCTCCTTAACCTGATTAATGCGAAAAAACGGGTGCAAAGGTACGTATTAACTTTATTGTCTTACTTTTGTAGCCGGATTTGGGATTCAAAACGGACAAAAAAATGACGAAAAACCTTGTGATTGTTGAGTCTCCGGCCAAAGCCAAAACGATTGAAGGGTTTTTGGGGAAGGAGTATCAGGTGAAATCCTGTTTCGGGCATGTCATGGATCTGGAAAAGAAAGATCTGGGCGTGGATATCGATAATGGATTTATGCCTAAGTATATTATTTCACCGGATAAGAAAAAGATTGTAGCTGAACTAAAGAAGCTGGCTCATGAAGCCGAAACGGTATGGTTAGCTTCTGATGAAGACCGCGAAGGGGAGGCAATTGCTGCACACCTAATGGATGCATTGAGTATCAATGAATCCAAGACCCGCAGGATTGTCTTTCATGAGATCACGAAACCTGCTATTCTAGATGCCATTGAGCATCCCCGAGGCATTGACCGCGACCTGGTTAATGCCCAGCAAGCCAGGCGTGTACTTGACCGGCTGGTCGGTTTTGAGCTGTCGCCACTGCTTTGGAAAAAGATTAAACCGGCTCTTTCGGCCGGCCGGGTTCAATCGGTTGCGGTGCGCCTGATCGTTGAGCGGGAAAATGATATCAAGAATTTCCAATCGACTTCCGCGTTTCGGATTGTCGGAGATTTCATTGTCAATAATGGAGATAAGCTGGTTCCTGTTCAAGCCGAACTGACCAAACGATTTAGCACCTTTGAGGAGGCGGAGGATTTCCTGAAGAGATGTATCGGCAGCGATTTTGTAGTTGAAAATCTTGAGACGAGACCGGTAAAAAAATCGCCTGCCCCTCCTTTCACTACCTCAACCCTGCAGCAGGAAGCTTCCCGAAAGCTTGGATTTTCTGTCGCCAATACCATGCGGGTAGCTCAAGATCTTTATGAATCGGGTAAGATCACCTACATGCGTACCGACTCGCTGAACCTATCCAACCTTGCAATTGGGATGGCGAAGCAGGAGATCACCGACTCGTTTGGCCCCAACTATGTGAAGACCAGGAAATATACCACAAAGTCGAAAGGGGCCCAGGAGGCGCATGAAGCTATAAGACCTACCTACATGAACGTCAAGACCGTTGACAGGGATAAGTCTCACAAGCGATTATATGAACTCATCTGGAAACGGGCCATTGCCTCCCAAATGGCAGACGCATTGCTTGAGAAAACTACCGTAACAATCGGCATCTCCACTGCCATAGAGAAATTCATTGCCAAAGGAGAGTTGATTAAGTTTGATGGATTTCTCAAGCTCTACATGGAGTCGACGGATGAGGAGCAGAGCAATGGCGAAGAGCGGATCCTTCCGCTGATGAAAAAAGGTGATTCCTTAGGGATGAAACAGATCGAAGCTCAGCAGAAATTCACGCAACCACCTCCCAGGTACACAGAGGCAATGCTGGTGAAGAAGATGGAAGAGCTTGGAATCGGACGACCCTCTACGTATGCGCCAACAATTTCAACAATCCAGCGCCGGGAATATATAATCAAGGAAGACCGTCCCGGAATTAACAGGGCATTTCAGTTAGCTACCCTGAAAGATGGCAAGATCACATCGGAAGAGAAGAGTGAGAAAATTGGCTCGGAAAAGGCAAAGTTGTTTCCTACTGATATCGGGACCCTGGTCAACCAGTTTTTGATGGATCATTTCATGAACATTATGGATTATAATTTCACTGCTACGGTGGAAGAGGAGTTCGATGAAATAGCCGAAGGGAAACTTGTCTGGAATGCTATGATCAAAGAGTTTTACGGTCCCTTTCACTCCAGGATTTCTCAGACTCTTGAAGGAACCAAAAAGGTAAGTGGCGAGAAACTGCTTGGCACGGATCCGAAAACCGGATTGAATGTTTTTGTGAAAATCGGTCGTTATGGCCCCATGGTTCAGATGGGTGATGCCGATAAGGAGAACAAGCCGAGGTTTGCGTCCCTGAAGAAGGGGCAGAGCATGGAATCGATTACTCTGGAGGAGGCATTGGAACTCTTTAAGCTTCCACGCACCATAGGGGCTATTGAAAATGAAGAAGTTGTTGTTGCTGCCGGAAGGTTTGGACCTTATATAAAGTATCAATCGCAATTTTACTCTCTGGGGAAGAGTGATGACCCACTTTCTATAACCATGGAAAGGGCATCAGAGATCATGGCGGAGAAGAAAAAACTGGATCAGGAGAAGACGGTCAGGGAATTCCCGGAGGAGGCGGGTTTGAAGATCCTGAAAGGAAAGTATGGGCCCTATATTTCCTTCAATAAATTGAACTACAAGATCCCCAAAGGAAAAGTTGCCGAAGAACTGACATTTGAAGAGTGCAAGAAAATCGTAACTGATTCCAAGCCAACCAAGTCCAGTAAATCACGTAAGTCAAAATAGATATAAATAGCTGATTGACCTATGGAAGAGTTTTTTGATCCTGTTGACCTTAACGAAATTCTTCCCACGGAGGAAGAAGAGGGTCATCGCCGAATTGGAGACCTGATCCGTTTATTTACTGAAGGAGGCACTTTCCCGGATCTTGAAAAGGCTGACCTGGCCATCATTGGTGTCCCCGAAGATCGTAATGCGATTGATAATGAAGGTTGTGGCCAGGGCCCCGATTTTATCAGAAGATACCTCTACAAGCTCTTTCCGGGCACATTCATCCCACGGATTATTGACCTCGGAAACCTGAAGCGGGGAAACACACAGAAGGACACCTATTTTGCGCTTACTTCAACCATTTCTGAGCTGCTGAATGCAAACATCATCCCCATCATCCTTGGCGGAAGCCAGGACCTCACTTATGCCAACTACCAGGCATACCAAAGCCTGGGGCAGATCATCAACATTGTAAGTATTGATAATATGTTTGATCTGGGAAAATCGGAAGGAGAACTGAATTCCCAATCGTGGTTAAGCAGCATCATACTTCATCAACCCAATTACCTGTTTAACTATGCCAACATCGGCTACCAAACATATTTCATCGACCAGGAGGCTCTGAAGCTGATGAATAACCTCTTCTTTGATACATACCGGCTTGGCATTGTCAGAGCCGATCTTGAAGAGGTTGAACCAATTGTCAGGAATGCGGATGTGTTGAGCTTTGATATATCATCAGTACGGAACTCAGATGCTCCTGGCAATCACAACGCCACACCAAATGGCTTCTATGGTGAGGAGGCTTGTCAGATTGTCAGATATGCCGGCATTAGCGATAAACTTACATCCATTGGCTTTTACGAGTACAATCCAAAATTTGACCATGACGGGCAAACAGCACATCTGATTGCACAAATGATCTGGTACTTCATGGAAGGATTTTACAGTCGTCCTCACGATTTTCCATTCCGGAATGAGGAAGATTACCTGAAATACCATGTTACAATCAGCGATCATCAGCAAGATATCACATTTTACAAAAGCAAGAAGACCGATCGTTGGTGGATGGAGATCCCATTACCTGCTGAACAGCGGGCAAAATATGAACGGCATTACATTGTCCCTTGTTCATATAAAGATTATCAGCAGGCTACCCGCGAGGAGATTCCCGATAGGTGGTGGATGGTATACCAAAAACTCATGTAGATTTCCCCTCCCTTGTCGGGAAGGGGGATTAAGGGGTGGGTCATCCCAACCTATCAGGATTTGCCGACAGATAGCTTTTCCAGCCCGTAAACTTCTTTTCCGGTCCGGCTTGTCCCTTTTGAAAATAGTGGCAAACTGCCACAGCTAAGCCATCAGTTGCGTCGAGATGCTCCGGAGCCTCTTTCAGTAACAGCATATGACACAACATAGAGGCGACCTGCTCTTTGGAGGCGCTCCCTTTTCCTGTAATCGACTGTTTAATCTTCCTGGGCGAGTATTCAAAGATGGGAATAGAACGAGATAATGCGGCAGCCATCGCTACCCCCTGCGCACGACCGAGTTTCAGCATCGACTGCACATTCTTGCCGAAAAATGGAGCCTCAATAGCTAGTTCATCCGGGTTGAATTCATCAATCAAGGAAATCGATTTCTCAAAAATATGCTTCAGTTTGAGCGGATGATCATCGGTTTTCTGTAATTTTAAAACCCCAAGTGAAACCAGCTTCATGCTCTTTCCGTAAACGGAAATAATGCCAAACCCCATGACGTTGGTCCCGGGATCAATGCCTAATATAATTCGTTCGCCATTCAATGTAAAAGATGATTAACAGGACAAAAATAGGTAAAACATACAACAAATTGATTCAGGTCATCATCCTGTTGCTTGCATATTGGTTTATATACGATCAGGTGTTTTACCGGAAAAATCTGCCACAGATCCTGACTGTTCTCAGGGAAGATTTCAGCAGTTTGGATTTTGCCTGGATGATGACACTGGTGATCCTCCTGATGTTCATCAACTGGGCTGTTGAAGCCTTGAAATGGAGGTATCTGATGGCTAAGATCGAACGGATCGGATTCTGGAAGTCGTATGAGGCTGTTTTAACAGGTGTTACCGTAAGCTCCTTCACGCCCAACCGCATTGGAGAATATTTTGGCCGTGTCTTCATTCTTAACACAGCAAGTCGAATAGAAGGCATTCTGGTCACTATTCTGGGCAGTATGAGCCAGCTGATGATAACCATCTTCACCGGAAGTGCCGCCCTCCTGGCTTTTATCCCACTCTTTTTAGCCCATTACTGGAATTTTAATGGATACCTCTATTATGCCCTTGTTGCCGTGGTGGTTGGATTCAATGTCCTGATCATGGGTTTTTACCTTAATGTTTCATTTCTCTCAACCCTCAAAGAGAAAATACTCCGTAACGGATTGAAGGGAATCCGGAAATTCTTCCGGATCTTTGCATTTTACCACAACAGAGAACTGATCAGGGTTTTGCTATACAGCCTTCTCAGGTACATAATCTTCTCCTTCCAGTTTTTCATCCTGTTACACATCTTTGGAGTAACGGTTCCATACCTGGATGCCATGATGTTGATCTCTCTGATCTATTTTGTGATGGCTATTATTCCAACGATTGCTCTGACAGAGTTGGGCATCAGGGGATCGGTAGCGCTCTATTTTTTCGGGATTTATTACGCTAACCAGACAGGGTCTGATGAAACCATCAACTTTGGGATTCTGGCAGCCTCAACACTGCTCTGGGCAATCAATCTCGGAGTTCCTGCCTTGCTTGGAAGTGTTTTTGTCTTCAGGTTGAAGTTCTTCAGAAAATCGGCGAACAACGGTCACGGATGATTTGGCTGGCGATTATCGGAGGGTTGATGCTGCTGCTGGCGCTACTTTACGCTATAATTCTGCTTGTTGCCCTTTCAGGATTATCACTCTCCGTGAGAGCCAAATCCCAACCGGTTTTAAATGAGCCATTTGTGAGTGTAATCATTCCTGTCCGGAATGAAGGAGACCGGATTATACAATGTTTGGAGTCTTTGATATTGCAGGATTATCCTCACGGGAAGTTCGAAGTACTGATTAGTGATGACTTTTCCGAAGAGAGAACCCTGGATGTGGTTAATGAGTTCATTCAAAGCCACTCACACTTGACTTGGATCATTGTGAAAGGAGACCCGGGACAAATTACAACCAGTGGAAAAAAGGGGGCCATTTTGAGAGCAATTGAGATAGCTTCAGGAACGCTCATACTCACTACGGATGCCGACACCCAGCATGATCCTCGCTGGATCTCCTCCATGGCACTGGGTTATTGTGAAACCGGTGCAAAGATGATCCTCGGACCAGTGATGTTTTTAGATACAAAAAGGGTTTTTGGAAAATTGCAAACGCTTGAATTTTTAGGTGTCATGGGTCTGACAGCAGGATTTACTGAAATTGGCCGACCCATAATGTGTAATGGAGCAAATTTATGTTATAAGAAGGAGGCATTTTATGAAGTCGGAGGATTTAGTGGAAACGAACAGTTTGCTTCCGGCGATGACCAGTTCCTGCTCTGGAAGATTAAACAACGGTTTGGAGGAGATTCGATACGATTTCTGGATGACCGGGATGCCATTGTCACCACCCTCCCGGAGCAAGGGTTGCAATCATTCTTTCGGCAACGGTTTAGGTGGATATCGAAAAGCCGGGGGTATCACGACTCAATGGTACTGGCTGTTGGAGCAGTCAACTATCTTTTTCAGGCAATGATTTTCGCCGGATTTTTACTGGGATTTCTCTCGCCTTTATACCTCTACATGGCAGTTTCTTTACTCTGTTTCAAAGTTCTTGTCGATTTTCCCCTTGTATTTTTCATGGCCCGTTTTTTCGGGAAACAACACCTCTGGATTTGGTATATCCCGGCTCAACTTTTTCAGGTAATCTATGTAACCATATCGGGACCCATGGCTTTTCTGGTCCCGGTGCACTGGAAAGGCAGGAGGGTGTAGAATATTAATTACCGGAGATTAACAGAGCCTCAGCCATCAGCAGGTCGGCCGGGTAGGTGATTTTGAGATTAGCTGGATCGCCTTCCACCAGATGAATTTGATTCCCCAGCGATTCAAACACGGTAGCATCATCGGTGAACCCGGGCTGGTAAGGTTGTGTGTAAGCTTGTTGAATCAGCGATGTCCTGAAAACCTGGGGTGTTTGAACAATTCGGAACAGGGAGCGGTTAGCTGGTTGGTTTGAAGATCCGGCAAGTTCCCTGATAGATTCGTTAATAGGGATGACAGGAATAGCATTCCCTTCATTTTCAGCCATGGAAAACAGACGATGAATCAGCTTCAGTGAAATCAACGGTCTGGCCCCGTCGTGAATGGCCACCAACCCCTCACCGTCAAGTTGTTGCAAGCAATTGAACACAGAATGAAAACGTGTATCTCCTCCTGGGATTAGTTCATGAGGGATGGTCAATCTATACTTCTTTTGTAATTTCTTCCAGTCGCTAAACAGGTTTTCCGGCAATGCCAGCAGAATCCGGATTGAGGCATCAAACTGAAAAAAAGCTGTTAACGAATACATTAACACGGGGATGTCCTTCAACAGGAGAAACTGTTTTGGATTCGGGGAATTCATGCGGGTGCCTGACCCACCAGCAACGATGATAGCCGCCTTCATCAAAGGATCAACATCGGATAGCCGTAAGTAAAGAACTTATACTTCTTCTTAATTGCTTCCTGATAGGCTTCCATAAGGAAATCGTAACCGGCAAATGCTGCCACGAGCATCATCATCGGGGATTGGGGAAGATGGAAATTGCTTACCATGGCATTTGCGATGCTGAATTCATAGGGCGGAAAGATGAACTTGTTGGTCCATCCACGGTATGGTTTCAGCATGTTGGAGATGGCTACCGAGGATTCAACCGCTTTCATGGTTGTTGTTCCGATAGCCACTATTTTCTTCTTGTTTGCCTTTCCGCGGTTGACGATTTCAGCAGTTTCGGGTTCAATAATGATCTCCTCACTGTCCATCTTGTGCTTCGTGAGGTCTTCGACGTCAATGGAACGGAAATTTCCAAGTCCGACATGAAGGGTGACTTCGGCAAAGTTAATCCCTTGCAACTCCAGGCGTTTCATGATCTCGCGACTAAAATGTAACCCGGCCGTGGGAGCAGCAACAGCGCCTTCGTGTTTAGCATAAATTGTCTGGTACCGAACTTCGTCTTCTTCCGTAACGGGACGGTTGTGAATTTTTGGCAACGGAGTCTGGCCCAATCGCTGAATCGTGCGTTTGAACTCTTCATAGGATCCATCAAAAAGAAACCTGATGGTTCTGCCGCGGGATGTGGTATTATCGATCACTTCTGCTACCAGGGAGTCGTCATCTCCAAAGTAGAGTTTGTTGCCAATCCGTATTTTACGGGCAGGATCAACCAATACATCCCAAAGCCGGGATTCCCTGTTCAACTCCCTGAGGAGGAAGACTTCGATTTTGGCACCTGTTTTTTCCTTCTCTCCATATAGTCGTGCCGGAAAAACTTTGGTGTTGTTCAGAATAAAAACATCACCTTCTCCAAAATAGGTTAGAATATCTTTAAAATTCTTGTGTTCAATGGTTTTGTTCTTTCTGTTTAAAACCATCATTGGGACATCATCTCTCTGCTTTGGTGGCTCGTTTGCGATCAGTTCCTGGGGCAGATGAAAGCGAAAGTGTGAAAGCTTCATATGGATTTAGCCTCTTATTGGGGGTTGCAAAGTTAATCCTATTTTAGCTGAAAGTCAAGTCCTTTTATAACCAAAAATAGATTGAGTGTGTTGTGTAACCGGGAATTAGCTCTGGGAATGTTATATTTGTTATGAAAAACAGTTGCCTATGACAAATCTGACAGGTATAAGTCGAAATAAGCAGATCGGAATTATCATCAGTGGTTCCCTTGCCGGATTTATGGTTTTACTGGATAACAACATCGTAAACATCTCTCTTCCTGAGATTGCATCCTATTTCAACATTTCTACTGCCAATGTAATCCAGATTGCACTTGTCTACCTCCTGATGCTATCCAGCACCCTGATCATCTTCGGAAAACTGGCCGAAAACGTTGGAGTTAAGCGAATTTTCATCAGTGGATTCATTGTTTTTACCCTGAGTTCCCTACTATGTGGACTGGCCCCTACATTTTCACTTTTACTTGGAGCAAGGCTTTTACAGGCTCTGGGTGGTTCAATGCTTTTTGCCACCTCTATCTCACTCATCACCCGGTTTATTCCGGCCGACAGAAGGGGTTGGGCTTTTGGGATCTTTTCCCCTATCACTTCGCTTGGTCTTCTGATCGGGAATCCATTAGGAGGCTTGATTACCGGGATGTTTAACTGGCACTGGATTTTCCTGGTCAATGTCCCTATCGGAATCCTGGCTATCCTCTTTGCATTCAAGACTATTCCTGTTGATGAAGCTGAACGTGCGAAGAAAACGGGCAACCAGCATTTTGATTATCTCGGCTCACTGTTGAGCTTTACAGGGTTGGCTTTACTTGTTTTTTTCGTAAGCAAAGGGAGGGAGTTCGGTTGGACCTCCCCGATAACCATCGGAGGTTTTATCGGATCGGTCGCCTTAATTCTGGGATTTATTCTGTGGGAAAGGAAGTCAAAGGATCCAATTCTGGATCTCTCCATTTTCAGGAGCCGAAGTTTTTCTTTCTCAATCGTTGCTTCTGTCGTTGGATTTGGATTGATGTCGGGTAGCAATGTGCTCTTACCATTTTACCTGATGTATGGCTTGAACGTTGATGTAAGCCATGCAGGATTTATCCTGATGACTTTTGCAGTGGTATTCAGCATGAGCAGCCCGGTTACAGGTCGGCTATCGGATAAAGTGTCAAAAGTTCGCTTGACAATAATCGGCATGGTGCTTGCAACCATTACTTGCATTGCTTTTGCTCTCCTGTTGCCCTTGCTGCATCTTGGAATTCTTTTCGGGTTCATGGTTTTGCTCGGGATTTCGTATGCCTTGTTCATTACTCCAAATAACAATCTGGTGATGTCGCTGGCGCCTGAGAATAAACAGTCGGTATCTTCCAGTGTATTTAAGCTGGGAACCAATTTAGGCCAGATGTTTGGCCTGATTCTGATGCAGATGATCTTTACAATGAGGTTGCCTCACATACCGGGGAAGGAAGGCTTCGCCTTGAAGTCGGTTCCTGTATCAGAAATGATGGCCGGGTTTTCATGGGCCTATGTTGGCGGGGCTGCCATGTGCATAACAGCAATTTTCTTCTCCCTGTTTATCCGCGAGGATGAGGCGAAGACGACAGAGGTCGCAGAAACTGCATTTCTGGGCTAAAGAGATCGGTTATATCCTCTCCTTCACTAAGATGATATGCATGTAGTCCTGCCTTCCGTGCACCCTCAACATGCTGGATTGAGTCGTCGATAAAGAGCGTTTCATTTCGATCAAGCACGGCGTCATTTACTACGAAATCAAAAACCTCCCGGAATGGCTTCCGGAGACCTATCTGATGTGAAAAGTAAGCCTTCTCAAAAAGTTCTCCGAACCCGGGAATTCCATGAACTATTTGCAGCTCTTTCAGGTATTTGGTATAATGGATCTCATTGGTATTGCTGAGAAGGAAAAGCCGGTGTTGTTGCGCAAGTTTCCGGAGAAGTGCAATCCGTGAAACCGGAATATCCTGAAGAAGCGCATTCCATGCATCATCAATTTGTTGATTTGTAACCGGACGGTCGAAATAGTTCTTTAGTATCTCCCTGAATTGATGTGGCATGATCTTTCCGGTTTCAAAACTTCCGAAAAAGTTATCACGTTCGGTGACTGAATACTCTTTGTCGAACTGCCTGATACCCAGATCCACGAAAGCTTTTTCCGTGATCGAAATATCGATGTTGCAGATCACACCACCAAAATCAAAAATAATGTTGTTGAAAAAAGTCTCTTCCATGATCAAAAATAGTGAATGCAAAGGTGAGAATTTTCAGGGAAGATGTGACCTGAATCCAAAAGATTGTTGTATTTTGTTTGCCTGATTATATCGTCGTTCAAACTGAAAAATTTCACCCATGAAGCGTTATCTGCAACTCTCTAAGTTAGTCATCATCATCTTTATTCTAACCTTTTCTTCCTGCCGGAAGAAAATTCAGGTAACCTGCCTGAATGACGGTTTTGTGTCTCAATATACACTCGACAAATCTATGGTTGAGGTGAATACAACAATGGTAGCTACAGGGTTTGAAACTCTTTTTCAATCCATGGTCACCGACAGTACAGGGCGTGCCAGACTTTGCCAGTCTTTCATTAATCCGGTAAGGTTTTTCAATGACCAATCCGGCTATTTCTTCGTTGAATCTTATGGTGCCTGGATGGTGGCACATGCAACTCAGCCTGATCTCATTGGGACATATCGCATGGATGTACAGGATGCAAACGGGAAATTCTATGTAAAGGAGATGGTGAATACCGTTATCTACATTGGGTATGGCTTTGTTGAATATTATTTCAAAAATCCGCTGACAGGGAATACCGAACGAAAACTTGGCTTTGTAAAGAGCATTCCGGCGGCGGAGTTCTTCATTGGATCGGGTTTCTATGGAGATCCTCCTGACCAGTATTATTCTCCTTCAGAGGCGATGATGACGGTAGCCGAAGAGGCAACCACAACTATGGCCCATGGGATCGGTGGAGTTTTTACAGGCTATTATTCAGACACCAACGATCGGGTTAACTTTTGCCGAAAGATAATCGACCACATCCGGTTTTTTGATGATCAGTCTGGCTATTTCTTCATCTATGATTTCAATTGTGTGAACGTCGCACATGGCACCCAAAAAAACCTCCAGGGGCAAAACCTTTACGACTATATGGATTCACGGGGCAATTATGTGATCCGGGAACTGGTGAAAGTAGCTCAAAGTGCCACTGGAGAGGGCTATTACGAATACTGGTGGAACAACCCGGTCACCGGGCAGGAAGAGCCCAAACTGGCCTATGTGATGAAGATCCCCGGAATCGACTATTTCGTTGGTTCAGGAATATACCTGAAAAACTAAAAAAATCGTAATTTTGCATGCTTATTTCCATCCATGTTTGAATGGAAATTGACGTTGACGGGAGAAATCAACAATTCGTCATTCGTCATTCTCTCATTCGTCATTGGGAAAGGGCCCATAGCTCAGTTGGTTAGAGCAGTAGACTCATAATCTATTGGTCCCAGGTTCAAGTCCTGGTGGGCCCACAGAAAGGCAGTATGTGGAAACGAATTCTTAATTCAGAGTATTTCAGAAATACACTAGCTCTTGTTTCAGGCAATACCATTGCACAGATCATTCCACTTTTAGCTGAACCTTTCTTAACACGCTTGTTCCCTCCCGAAGATTTTGGGCTACTCGCCCTGTTTATTTCAATCAGCTCACTTTTTGCAGTGATAGCTACAGGCAGATACGAACTTGCCATCATGCTCCCTTCAAAAGAGAAAGATGCTATGAACCTGGTTGGCCTCTCTTTTGTAGTAACAATGATCATCACATTGTTTTCCTTGCTGGTGGTCTGGGTTTTTAATAACCCTATCTGCTGGCTGCTGAGAAGTCCCGACATTTCCGGCTATTTGTATTTTGTCCCATTGGTAGTTTTATTTTCAGGATTGGCACAAACACTAAATTACTGGTTCAGCAGAAAGAAAAATTTTCGTAAAATTTCCATCGCACGAATCGTTCAAAGTTCTGCATCAGCTGGAACCGGCATTGGTGCAGGATTTCTAAAGATGGGGACGTTCGGCCTGATCTCAGCACAGATGTTGGGACATATTTTCTCCGGGCTCTATTTCCTTTTGAGATTTTTGAAAGTGGATTCTGATAAACTTAAACACATTTCACCGGGAGAGATGAAAGCGATGGCTTCAAAATATGCGGAATTCCCCCGGATAAATTCCCTTTACATATTTGCAGATACTGCCCAATACAGTGGTATAAGTTTTTTGATTGCCTACTTCTTCAGCAATGTATTACTTGGCTTTTATTCAAGGACATTCCGCATATTGACTGTCCCACTTTCATTTATCGGAAGTGCCATTTCTCATGTTTTCTACCAGAAAGCTTCGGTAATCTTCAGAGATGATGGAAATTTGAGGAAGTTTAGTTTACAAACTCTCCTGGGAACAGCCTTAGTGGGATTGCCCATCTTTGTGATCATTATCATTTTTGGGCCCGACCTTTTTGCCTTTGTTTTGGGGCAACCCTGGCGTCCGGCAGGCTTGTATGCCCAGATTCTCTCCCCCTGGATCTTCATGAAGTTCATCACACAGCCGCTGAGCCAGATACCCATGATCGTTGACAAGCAAAAAAAAATGTTCCTCTTTAGTTTTATTAGTATCATTCTGATCTTTGGATCATTGATTTACGGCGGCCTGATAGTAAAGAACCTGGAAGTTGGGTTTTATCTTGTTTCAATCAGTCAATTTATCTATTCGTTGGTATTAATCTATTGGTTGTTACATATTACAGGGAAAAGGGTTTGAAATCAGACGTATTGCCGCTCTTGAAATTAAGTATCTTTGTATGAAGCCTGTATCCTCAGAATAATTTATTGAACCTATGAGATTGATCAGATCCTGTAAAAACTTCATTAAACGGCATTCCGGCAAACCCGCCATGCTTTATGGGTATAAGGTTCCCGGTGGAAAATACCTGTGTCATACCAGGGTAAGCAATACCACCTACATCGGATGCAAGAAGAAGCTTAAGATCGCGGATCATGTATTTATCGGTCACTTCAATTTTTTAGACAGTTCTAATGGATTAATCATTGGAGAAGGATGTCAGATCACCAATTATATCAGTATCCTGACTCACTCCAGTCATATTGCGATAAGGCTGTACGGAAAGGCATACATTGAGAATCAGAATCATATTGGCTACAAAAAGGGATCTGTTGAGATCGGAAAATATTCTTTTGTCGGTCCTCATACTGTGATTGTTGCCGGCACGAAGATTGGCAAAGGAAGCCTCGTAACCGCATATAGCTTTGTAAAGGGCTCTTTCCCCGATTTTTCTATACTCAGCGGCAATCCAGCCATTGTAACCGGCTCAACCAAAGAGCTTGACCAACGATATTTGACAGATCATCCCGAGTTGAAAGAGTTATATGATGCCTGGGCATCAGATGTAGCTGATTCATGAAAAAATACCTGATTATAGGAAATGGCGAAAGCCCGCATATCCTGAAATGGGTAAAGGAACTGACAACCTATTTTGAGCTCTACCTGGTCTCTTCGCAGGATGTCACTCCGAAGATAAAAGAACTTATTCCTGAGGATCGGATTTTCACGTTTCATCTCATGGTTTCAGATTCAGGCGGGAACGTCCAATTTATGAGAATGGTTGTTCCCCTGATAAGGATAATTAACAAAGTCAAGCCAGATTTTGTCAATGCTCATTATATCACCAGCCATGGTGTTGTTGCTGCAATTGCGAAACAATTTTCCAGGCATCAATTTACACTCATACAATCGGCCTGGGGATCGGATATTTTGCTGACTCCATTCCGGAATGCTTTTTATAAGAAGCTGACTCGTTTTGCGTTGAAGCATGCCAGTGTGGCCACAACTGATTCAAAAACTGTCGCCGGCATCATCCATGAACTGACTTCTGTTGAAACGATAACCTTCCCCTTCGGGCTTGAAAAGCTTCCTGATGCCTTCCCGGATGAGAAAATTTCAAACCTCTTCTTCTCCAACAGGACGTTGAACGCGAATTCCAATATTGACCGTGTGCTGCATTTCTTTGCAAGGTTTTTGGCGCAACATCAGGATGCCAGACTTGTAGTTGCCAACGATGGCCCATTAAAGGAGGAGTTGACTCAACTCACCAGGCAGCTTAACATTCAGGGTGCTGTGGAATTTGTACGGTTCATCAGTCAGGATGAACAATTTGACTATTACAGGAAGTCGCAATTTTACTTTTCCATCCTTAGCTCAGATGCCCTTTCGGTCTCATTGCTGGAGGCGATGGCATTCGGGTGCATCCCCCTGGTATCCAACCTTCCCGACAACAGGGAGTGGGTGAAAGATGGCATCAGTGGCGTTATCATGACCGAACACACGACGCCTGATATCCTGCTGACCATGCAGTCGAAAGCGCAACAAATCGCTGAAATGAACAGGGAATTGATTGCTGAAAAGGCCATTTTCCCAAAATCTATAGAGGTCTTTAATCAAAGACTCCGAAGCCTTTAATCTCCCGATGCTTTTCGGTTGGTCTGAGAATACCCCTTCCCAATGGTTGCCAAATACCCTCCTATGCATCTATTTTACCGGATAGACACGATTGAACAGACTACTTGTTGTGTTGATCCGTTATGTCAACAAACTCAGTCCCCCCTTCAATGGGAATGATGATCTTTTTTGCCCCGATGGTCAGATCCAATTTTGTTAAATCGACACAGCGGACCTGCTGGTTATCATAGGTTCTGAACATATATCTCCTGTTTGTCAGGTCCCTCACCACGACCCATTGTGTATAATCATTATGCAGAGATTCTCCAGGACAGGTTAACAACTTTAAATTATATCTCACTCGCCATCCTGCACCCTGTAAATAACTTTTCATAACACCCGTTTTTCTTCCCCGGAATTCTTAAAGGAAATGTTCTATTTTGGTTGTTTCATAATTTTGAAGCAGGCACAATGGAGGTTTTATCAATTATCGGGCAGGTTCTCACTCTTTTAGGCTCACTAGGGCTCTTCCTGTTTGGCATGAAGCTCATGAGTGATGCGCTTCAAAAAGTGGCGGGAAGCAGGATGCGGCATATCCTCGGGGCCATGACCAGCAGCCGGATTAAAGGAGTGTTTACCGGGATACTGATTACAAGTACAATCCAATCATCCTCTGCCACTACAGTAATGGTGGTAAGCTTCGTTAATGCCGGGTTACTATCCCTGGTTGCGGCTGTTGGTGTTATCATGGGAGCAAATATTGGCACAACCGTAACTGCATGGCTCATCTCGTTGCTGGGATTTAAAATAACCCTGAGCTTTTTATCACTACCGTTAATTGGTCTCAGCCTTCCATTATTTTTTTCCAAAAACAGTTTAAGAAAATCCTGGGGTGAATTCATCATCGGATTTGCTATCCTGTTTATCGGACTTCAGTTTCTAAAAGAGTCGGTCCCAGATATCCACAACAATCCCGAATCCCTGCATTTTCTCTCTTCGTTAACCGATCTCGGGTTTTTATCGGTCCTGATTTTCGTTGCCATTGGTACCATTCTGACAATTTTAATCCAATCATCCAGCGCAACCATGGCTCTAACGCTGGTCATGTGCTACAATGGACTGATCCCATTTGAATTTGCAGCAGCCATGGTTCTTGGCGAAAACATAGGTACCACGATAACGGCGAACCTTGCTGCTATTGTGGCAAATGTTTCAGCGAAACGGGCTGCCCGGGCCCATTTTCTTTTCAACATTTTTGGGGTGCTGTGGATGTTGCCTGCGTTCCATTATTTTTTAATAGCTATCAACTATTTTTTACAAAAAAAGCATGGAATTTCAATTTTGGAAACCCATCTGTCTAATGTGGAATTTGAAGACATTAAAAGTGTATACCCGATTGCACTTTCACTTTTTCATACAAGTTTTAATATCATCAACACACTGATTCTCATTGGATTTGCGTCATTTATTACCAACGTAGCTACCATGATGGTTCCCGGTAAAACCGAAGATGATGAAGAATTTAGCCTGAAATATATCAATACAGGAATGTTTTCAACCAGTGAATTATCGATTCTTCAGGCCAGGAAAGAGATATCGAACTTCGGATCGCGGATCGAAAAGATGTTCCTTCAACTGCAATCCATGCTCACGGAAACCAAATCCAAGAAGTACTATAAATTACTGGAAAAAATTGAAAAAGGTGAGCAGATAACCGATGATCTGGAGCAGGAGATTTCGTTATACCTTACCAATGTAGCCGAAGGCGAGCTTAGCCATGATAGCTCCAAAAAAATAAGGGCCATGATTAAGATGATTGATGAAATGGAGAGTATTGGCGACGTGATTTTTGCTATGTCGAAAGTGGTTGACCGGATTAAGGAGAAAAAAATTAAATTAAATCAGCAACAGGATCAATTTCTGAATGAACTGTTTGAATTGATCTTACAGGCATTCGTTGAAATGAATCGCAGCCTCGAAAAGGGTTTCAGTGATGTAAATACAGACAAGGCTTATCTCCTGGAGACAATGATCAATGAAAAGAGAGACCAAATTCGTCAGCAACATGTTGAAGACCTGAAAGAAAAGAAATACAAACACAAAACAGGTGCTTATTACGGTGATCTTTTCTCTCTGGGTGAGCGGATTGGAGATTACATCCTGAATGTAAGCGAGGCATTCAAAGAGTACGAGGAGACTGCATAAAAAGTCAAAGAATGATTGTCTTTTTTGTCTGAATGTTTCTAATGGTTGTTAATGTAATCACGTAGAGGCCAGCCTCAAGTTTTCTCCCTCGATCATCCCTGACATCCCATGAAACTTCATGACGACCATTCTTCATGAGACCTGATTCCAGGGTTATCATCTTGCGGCCAACCATGTCGTGAATTTCCAATAAGACATTTTCAGTAATAGGGAGAAAATAAGATATGGTTGTTTGATGCCGGATTGGATTGGGTGAATTCTGAAAAAGAACAACCTCCGGGTTAGCCGTAAGATTTTCTTTGGCCTCAATCCCCACAGGAAATCCTGAAAGATCTTTATCCATCAGGGATATAAATGCATCATACATTCCGTTTATGGATGTATTATATGCACCGGGAGTTACTGGGAAAGAATCAGAAGCCGTATTCCCAATGATGTAAATGCTACTGTCAGAAGAATGAATCATTTCCAGTCCGAAGTCATAAAACTCCCCTCCGAGGTAAGTAGATGCAATAAGCTCCTGGAGACCAGGTGTAAATCGCGAAACAAATGCATCATCATCTCCGTTTGAAGTAGTATTGAATGCCCCGGGTGTTACTGGAAAATCCGAACTTTCGGTTACCCCTGTTACAAATACCTCATTAAGGACCGGATCAAATAGGATTTCCATGCACTCGTCCCAATTGCCTCCGCCGAAAAAGGTAGATGAAAGGAGGTTGGTAAGGCTGGAGTTAAAAGAAGAGACGTATCCGTCACAGAATCCATAATTGAAGGATGAATCGAAAGCTTGCGTGGTACAAGGAAAATCCCATGATTTAGTCATCCCGCACAAATAGATATTCCCATCAGGATCATTCGATATGGAAAGCAATCCATCCGTTTCGGATCCACCGATTAATGTCGAGGCAATTAGTGTCTCCAGGTTGTTATTCAGGATTGATACAAAGCCATCCTGATCACCGTTCAATATCGTGTCGTATGCACCGGGAGTGAGGGGAAAATTATTCGCGGCAGTGTTCCCGCAGATACAGACCTGATTTTGAGGAGTGACCAGGAGATCTGTTAAAAGATCCCAATATAATCCTCCAAAGTATGTTGATGCAATAAGGTCGGTCAAATCCCCCGACAATTTAGATACAAACATATCGTTACCTCCATCCAGCGCATGGGTGAGGAAAGCGTTAGGTGTGACGGGAAAGTTAAACGACAAGGTCCCTCCCCCAACAAAGATGTTGCCATTGGTATCGATTGCCATCCTAAAATGGTGGAACCGCTCCGATAATGTACCACCCAGGTAAGTTGAAGCCACAAGTTCATCCAATTCGGGAGTTAAAATAGAGATAAATACATCTCCTCCACCTGATGATACATCATTGTAGGTTTGGTCATACGCCCCGGGTGTAGTTGGAAAATCCGGCGAGGTGGTAAATCCGGCTATGCAGATGTTACCATCCTCATCAACGGCGATGGAGGAAGCACAGTCTTCCTTCGAACCTCCGAGGTATGTAGCAGCAATCAGCGTGGAAAGTTCAGGATTAAGCCGGGCGATGAAAGTCTCACTCTCTCCTCCTCCATAAAGGGATTGAAAAACGCCGGAAGTGGTTGGAAAATCATTTGACTTGGTTGCTCCGCAAATATAGATATCTCCGTTAGGATGAACCAACACATCCACCTGGTCCAAAGCGGTAACAAACAGCTCGGTATCTGATCCACCCAGGTAGGTGGAGGCGATAAGTACCCCTGAGAGTTTAGTGTTTACAGGAGAAACCGTTTGAGCTGGCAACAAAAAGGGCAATCCAGGAAACAAGATCTGAACGCCGAAAAATAACTGAATCATGGTTCGTTGCCATGATACAGGACCTTTAAAAATTTCGTGTATTGTATTCATTATCATGAAAGTATAATTATATATGGCAATCATCAATACGATATAGACACCATTTGATATTATAGGTTGCGTGACAGGAAATTAAACCTGCGGTAGCCTGGAAAAACAGAGGAAATTATTAGTGGATTACCTCCACTTCTTACAACTCGATTTAGAGCTGCCACCATAGAAGATCATGATGCC